>ENA-OZUY01000896-OZUY01000896.1-human-gut-metagenome-genome-assembly--contig:-NODE-896-length-9911-cov-4.445211_pt1 | contig 9911 bp, 6 predicted proteins | sample MGYA00243443_ERZ654041 | MGnify/ENA primary metagenome ERZ654041 (study PRJEB26926, sample SAMN06164880) | human gut metagenome | biome: ENVO:00009003; feature: ENVO:2100002; material: ENVO:00002003... | reverse complement strand
CGCAGTATCTCGTTCAGACGGCTTATGTAAGATTCAAGGTACAGTATGAAGAAAGCCGGGCGCAGTGCGGACACTACGTTCTGCTTCTTTCAAACACAAAAATAACACTTTGAAGTTGTACAGTCAACAACTAAAAACAAATTTTGGAAGATTGAACAACTACATAAGATTTTATTTGTGAAAAAGAAAAATACCGCCCACGCAGCGCAGCGATGGATTTTGTCGGGTGAATCGGCGGCAAAATAGATCGGGTGTGTTGCGGGGCGGTAAATTCTTTCGTGGACTTTCCCTCACTGAAGTGGTGGGTCTCACGGTGATAACCAACCACTTTCTGTGGCTGTGCTCAAAATGAACACGACCACATCTTGTGGATTGCTTGTAACCAATCCACAAAATCAGTGGGACTTACAAGAAAAATACCACTGCATGTGAAAATCGTCAAGAGGGTTTTGGGGAATTTATTGCAATAAAGTGGAGAGAGTAGGACTTATCCTTGAAGAATGCTCCGAAATCTCACGGATACGGCGGCATCGTCGATTTTTGCCTGACCCTCCCTGCAATCGCAAGAAAAAAACAAGAAACAGCCGGTGGATTTTCAGCGCATCCATGTTACAATAAGGGTATCCAAACACCAGAGGAGGGGCGCACTGTGTCCAAGACCACCCTGTTTGACAGCCGCATCAAGAAATACGCATACCGGGAGGCAGCGCAGCTCTACGGGGAGCTGGGCAGCTCCCCGGCAGGTTTGTCCCCGGAGCAGGTGGAGCGGCAGCGGGAGAAATACGGCTCCAACTGCTTCGGCAGCCGCAGTAGCGATACCATGCTCCGGCGGCTGCGGCGGGCGTTCATCAACCCCTTCAACGTCATTCTCTTTGTGCTGGGGAGCATTTCGCTGGTGACGGATGGTCTTTTGGCCTCCGATTTTTCCAAGAACGCCACCACAGCCCTCATTATCTTTTCCATGATTCTCATCAGCGGCGGCATCCGTCTGGTGCAGGAATTGCGTGCCAAAAACGCCGCCCAGCAACTGGACCGGCTGATCCATCAGCGCATCCGGGTGCGGCGGGGCGGTGTGTGCATGGACATTCCGGCGGAGGAACTGGTCGTGGGAGACGTGGTGCTGCTGTCGGCAGGGGATCGGGTGCCGGCTGATTTGCGGCTCACCGCTGTCACCGACCTGTTTCTCTCGCAGGCTGCCATCACCGGAGAAAGTGCGGTGGTGGAAAAAAGCTGCCGCACCCTCTGCTACGGCAGCCCTCGCCCCGTGACCCAACTGGAAAATCTCGCCTTTATGGCAACCACCGTCATTAGCGGCAAGGGCGAGGGCGTTGTGGTGGCAGTGGGCAAAAATACCCTCTACGGCAGCTTTTCCAAGGACGACCCGGAGGAAAAGCAGGCCTTTCAGAAAGGCGCTAACTCCATCGCATGGGTAATGCTGCGGTTTATGGGGGTGCTGATCCCGCTGGTGTTTTTGCTGCTGGGTCTCACCGGGGGCAACTGGCTGGAATCCTTTGCCTTTGCCCTGTCGGTGGCGGTGGGGCTGATGCCGGAGATGCTGCCCATGGTCATCACCGCTTGTCTGGCACGGGGCAGCCTTGCCATGAGCCGCAAGCAAACCATCATCAAGGACATCAACGCCATGCAGGGCTTTGGCAGCATGGATGTGCTGTGCATGGACAAGACCGGCACCCTGACCAACGAAAGCATCCTGCTGGAATACTACATGGACGTGCTGGGCAACGAAAGCGCCGAGGCGCTGGATCTGGCTTTTCTCAACAGCTTTTACCACTCCGGGGTGCGCAACCCCATTGACAACGCCCTGCTGGCCTGCCAGACCATGCCGGGCAGGGAGGCACATTTCGGAGAACTGCTGGCGCAATACCGCAAAACGGATGAAATTCCCTTTGACTATGCCCGGAAGGTAGTCAGCACCCTTGTAACGGCGGCGGACGGCAGCAGCAAACTGATTCTGAAAGGGGACGTTGCCCATGTGGTGGCCCGGTGCGGCACCGTGGCCTACCGGGGACAGGTGCTGCCCATGGAAGAGGACACCGCCCAAAGCGTTTCGGCAGTGGTCAGCGAGATGCTGCAGGACGGCATGAAGGTCATCGCCGTGGCACAAAAAGAAATGGGCACCGCCGACCATATCACCTCTGCCGATGAGCAAAATCTGACACTGGTGGGGTATCTGGCCTTTTTCGATGCCCCCAAAAAGACCGCAAGAGCCTCCATTGCAGCCCTGAAACGGCTGAAAGTGACCCCGAAAGTTCTCACGGGAGATCAGGCGGATGTTGCCGTGTCCATCTGCCGCCGGGTGGGCATCCCCTGCGGCAGGGTTCTGACGGGGACGCAGCTGGACGAAATGGCCGACAGTGCCCTTTCTGCTGCCGTGGAGGAAGTCCACGTTTTTGCAGAACTGACCCCGGGGCAGAAGGTGCGGCTGGTGGCGGCCTTGGAGCAGAACGGCCACACCGTAGGCTTTTTGGGGGATGGTATCAACGACATCCCCGCCCTGTGCGAGGCCAACGTGGGCATCTCGGTGGATACGGCGGTGGATGCTGCCAAGGACGCCGCAGACGTGGTGCTGCTGCAAAAAGACCTTGGGGTGCTGGAAGAGAGCATTCTGGAAGGCCGCAAGACTTTTACCAATATGCTGAAGTACATTAAGATCACCGCCAGCTCCAACTTTGGCAACATCCTTTCCATCGTCTGCGCCAGTGCGTTTTTGCCCTTTCTGCCCATGACCTCGTTGCAGCTTTTGCTGCTGAACCTGCTGTACGATGCCCTGTGCATCATTCTGCCGTGGGACAATGTGGACGAGGAAGAGACCCTTTCCCCCCGGGATTGGTCCGGCCGGACGCTGGGGCGGTTCATGCTCTCCTTCGGACCCATCAGCTCGGTGTTCGACATTGCCACCTTCCTGTTTTTGTACTACGTGCTGTGCCCGGCGCTCTGCGGCGGTGTGACCTACCTCCACCTGACCGACCCGGCTGTGCGGCTGCACTATGTTGCCCTGTTCCAGACCGGGTGGTTTTTGGAGTCCATGTGGACGCAGGTGCTCATCCTGCACTTTTTACGCACCCGCCGCATCCCCTTTGTGCAGAGCCGCCCCTCTGCCCCGGTGATGGTCACCACCCTTGCGGGTATCATGGTCTTTACCGGACTTACTTTTACCAAAGGCGGCGGGCTTTTCGGTCTGACGCAGCTCCCCCTCTGGTACTTCGGCTTTTTGCTGGTGGTGGCGTTGACGTATATGCTGCTGACCACGGTGGTAAAGACCTTCTACCAGAAAAAGCACTATCAGTTGATTTGAAAGGAGGGGTCTGCCATGAAAAAGAAGATCGGATTTGTACCCATGGACCCCGTCCTTGGAGCATGGCTGTTGGAAATGCTGGCAAAGCACCCGCCGGAAAGCGATAATGCCGCAGAATTATGCGCCGGCGTGCAGGACCTGCTGCGGGGCGAGGTGACCTCTCTGCTGTTGAGCGCATCCGGGGAAGGAGAAACACCCGCCCCGGCAGAGAGCTTGCAGCTGGGGGAGCTGGAGATCTTCCCCAAAAGCCGTCGGGTGATGCTGCAGGGCCGGGACGTGAGCCTGACCCCCAAAGAGTTCGACATCCTATGGTTTCTGGCGCAGAACCGGGGCGAGGTGTTTACCAAAGAACAAATTTACCGGGCGGTATGGTCGGATAATTACCTGCTGGATGACAGCAACATTATGGCCTTTATCCGCAAACTGCGGAAAAAGATCGAGCCGGACCCGGACGCACCCCGCTACATCCTGACGATCTGGGGCATCGGGTATAAGTTCAACGACCAGTTGTAAGCAAAAAATCACAAATCTTGCTCAATCGCAAGGAAATCGCAAGGCTTTGGCCATGGGATCTTCCTTGCGATTTTTGTATTCTAAGGGTGTTGGAAGGAGGTGAGCCGAATGCTCTACATGGATTTTGTTTTGAGAGTTGCCCTTTCCATGGTGCTGGGGTTTCTCATCGGGCTGGAACGGCAGCTGACCGGGCACCCGGCGGGCATTCGCATCAATGTTTTGATCTGCATGGGCACCAGCTTTTTCACCCTGTTTCCCATGCTGTATGGCTCCGATCAGGTGTTCCGTGTGGGAAGCAGCATTATTTCTGGCGTGGGCTTTTTGTGCAGCGGTGTCATTTTTAAGGACAGCGGCTCGGTGCGGGGAATGAACACCGCCGCTACCCTCTGGTGTACGGCTGCCATCGGCATTCTGGCCAGCACGGGGATGTACGCCATGGCGGTGACGGCGGCGGCCCTTCTCATCGGTTCCAACCTGATTTTGCGTCCCCTCGCAAGAAAGGTGAACCCCATCGCTGCCGGAGAGGAGAACGAAAAACAATACCGCATCTCTGTCACCTGTCAGGAGAGTGCGGAGCAGGAACTGCGGGTCCTTCTCATCCAAAGCAACTCCTGCAAAACGCTGTATCTGACCAATCTGGAAAGCGGCGATGTGGTGGGAGACAAGGTGGAGATCGTCGCGGAATATTGCTCTTCGGGCAAATCCAAGCGCACCGTGCTGGAAAGCATCGTAGGGCAGGCGCTGAAGCTGCCGGAAGTGATCAGCGCAGGTTGGGAGGTGTTGTGATGGAAGAGGGAAGTCAATGTAGCACATCGGAAAGGAGAAAACGACTATGGATTACACCTGCATCTTTTTTGGTGTCCTCTTCACCCTTGGCGGTTTTGTGTTCGCCACAGGAAATGGACACTCCCATCTGTCTGCGTGGAAAAATATGCCCCCGGAAGAAAAAGAGAAGATCGCCATCGTTCCGCTTTGCCGTAACATCGGGGAGATCATTGCGCTGAACGGCATCATTTTCCTGCTCAAGGGCCTTTGGGCCGGATTTTCAGACCACTGGTTCGTGGGAGCCATGGTGGCGTGGATGATCATCGCAGGCTTTGATGTCTGGTATATCGAAAAAAGCCAGAGGTATCGTAAAAAGTGAGTAGAGAGGTGAACCCAATGAACAAGAAGATGAATCAGAAAAAACAAAACCGCATGGCCGTCCGGCAGGCGGCAGCAAAGGCGGTGCTCCGGGACGAGCAGAACCGCCGCATCCAGTTCGCCGCCACCAACCCCGAGGGCGAGGTGCTGAAGAATCTCCGCACCACTCTGCGGGGTCTGGATGAGGATGCCGTGACCGCAAGCCGTGTCAAGTACGGCAGCAACAAGGTGACCCACGAGAAAAAGAAATCGCTGGCGCAGCGTCTGGCGGGGGCGTTCGTCAATCCCTTTACCGCCATTCTGTTCTGTCTGGCTCTGGTGTCCACCATGACGGATATGGTGTTTCCGTATTTTTCCCTGCTGGGCAGTGTGCCGGAGGATTTTGATCCCCTGACGGTCGTTATCATCCTGACCATGGTGCTCATCTCCGGCACCCTGCGGTTCGTGCAGGAATCCCGCAGCGGCAACGCAGCGGAAAAGCTACTGGCCATGATCACCACCACCTGTATGGTCACCCGGCAGGAGAAGGTGGAGATCCCCATGGACGATCTGGTGGTGGGAGATATTGTGCATCTCTCGGCAGGCGATATGATCCCGGCGGACGTCCGCATTCTGGAAGCCAAGGATCTGTTCGTCAGTCAGGCCAGCCTGACTGGCGAGAGCGAACCCATTGAAAAGACTCCGCTGGTCTGTGCCCCGCAGGACAGCGTCACCGACTACACCGACATCGCTTTTATGGGCAGCAATGTGATCTCCGGCAGCGCCACCGCCGTGGCAGTCTGCGTGGGCGACCAGACTCTCTTCGGTTCCATGGCCTCTGCCGTGGCTGGGGAGGCGGTAGAGACCAGCTTCACCAAGGGGGTCAACGCCGTTTCGTGGGTGCTGATCCGCTTTATGATGGTCATGGTGCCGCTGGTGTTCTTCATCAACGGCATCACCAAGGGCGACTGGCTGGAAGCGTTTTTGTTCGGCATCTCCATCGCCGTGGGGCTTACCCCGGAAATGCTGCCCATGATCGTGACCACTTGCCTTGCCAAGGGCGCAATCTCCATGAGCAAAAAGCAGACCATCGTGAAAAATCTGAACTCCATCCAGAACTTTGGTGCCATCGACATCCTCTGCACTGACAAAACCGGCACCCTGACACAGGATAAGGTAGTGCTGGAATATCACCTGAACGTCAACGGCGAAAACGACACCCGGGTACTGCGCCACGCCTACCTGAACAGCTACTTCCAGACCGGCTATAAGAACCTGATGGACCTTGCCATCATCCACAAGACCGAGGAGGAAGAAGCGGCCGATTCCCGGCTGTTAGACCTGTCGGAAAACTATGTGAAGGTGGATGAGATTCCCTTTGACTTCACCCGCCGCCGTTTGACCACTGTGGTGCAGGACAAGGCAGGCAAGACCCAGATGGTGACGAAGGGTGCAGTAGAGGAAATGCTGTCCATCTGTGCCTATGCGGAGCAGGACGGTAGGGTAGAGCCTCTGACCGATGCCCTGCGCAGCAAAATTCTGCATACCGTGGATGAACTCAATGATAAGGGCTTCCGGGTGCTGGCCATTGCCCAGAAGAGCAACCCCTCCCCGGTGGATGCCTTTGGCGTAAAGGACGAGCGGGATATGGTACTGCTGGGATATCTTGCCTTCCTCGACCCGCCCAAGGAGTCAACCGCCGATGCTATCCGAGCACTGAAAGACCACGGTGTCACCACTAAAATCCTTACCGGCGACAACGACAAGGTCACCCGCACCATCTGCAAGCAGGTGGGGCTGAAGGTCCGCAATATGCTGCTGGGTTCCGACCTGGACCATATGTCCGATGCAGAGCTTGCCCGGGCAGCAGAGAGCACCGATGTGTTTGCGAAGCTGACCCCGGACCAGAAGGCACGGGTGGTGTCCGTCCTGCGGGAAAATGGCCACACCGTGGGCTTTATGGGGGACGGTATCAACGACGCTGCCGCCATGAAAGCTGCTGACATCGGCATCTCGGTGGATACCGCCGTGGACGTAGCCAAGGAGTCGGCAGACATCATCCTGCTGGAAAAAGACCTGATGGTGCTGGAGCAGGGCATCATCGAGGGCCGCAAGACCTACGCCAATATGATCAAATACATCAAGATGACGGCCAGCTCCAACTTCGGCAATATGTTCTCGGTGCTGGCAGCCTCGGCGCTGCTGCCCTTCCTGCCCATGATGAGCGTCCACCTCATTTTCCTGAATCTCATCTACGACCTCTCCTGCACCGCCATCCCATGGGATAACGTGGACGAGGAATTCATTGCCAAACCCCGGAAATGGGATGCTTCCAGCGTGGGCAGCTTTATGATCTGGATCGGACCCACCAGCTCTATCTTCGACTTCACAACGTATATTTTCATGTACTTTGTGTTCTGCCCGCTGTTCGTGTCCGGCGGCGTGCTGTTCAATGATCTGGCGGCTCATTACAGTGGAGCCCAGCTTGCCCTGATGCAGGCACAGTACATCGGGATGTTCCAAGCCGGATGGTTCGTAGAGTCCATGTGGAGCCAGACGCTGGTCATCCACATGATCCGCACCCCAAAGCTGCCATTCATCCAGAGCCGGGCGTCCGCTTCGGTGACCATGCTGACCATGACCGGCATTGCGGTGCTGACCATCATCCCCTTTACCCCCTTTGGTGCAGCGCTGGGCTTTGTGGCACTGCCTGCGGCCTACTTTGCCTATCTGATCCCCTGCATCCTGCTGTATATGGTGCTTGCCACCAGCCTGAAAAAAGCCTACGTCCGCCACTATGGCGAGTTGCTGTAAAGGAGGAAAACCATGAACTGGAATGAACTTTGGATGACCGTATTCGGCACCACCCACTGGCTGGGTCTTGATCTGGGCTTCTGGGTGTCCTTGGCGGTGGTGGCCCTCATCGTGGTGGCCATGAACGCTGTGTTTTGGGGTATGAAGCCCCAGAAGAAACCGACAGACCCGCCCAAGGCGGTGTAACAAACGATGCCATAGATAAAATATCCCGGTCATTCCCCTGCGCTCAGCAGAGAGAATGACCGGGATATTTTTAGTGTGCACAGAAGTGAAAATAACATCTTGCTTTTTCTCGCAAAATGTGGTATATCCATTATACGAAACATTGCTTTGAAAGAACGCTCCACCGTTCAATGATGTATAAATGGGAGGTGCCCGCCATGACCGCCGTGATCTACGCCCGCTATTCCAGCGACAACCAACGCGAAGAATCCATTGAAGGCCAAATTCGTGAATGCACGGCCTATGCGGAAAAGAACGGCATCACCATCGTCAAGCACTACATCGACCGCGCCCTTTCCGCTAAAACTGACAATCGTCCGGAGTTCCAGCAGATGATAAAGGACAGCGAAAAGCGGCTGTTTGACATTGTGCTGGTCTGGAAACTTGACCGCTTTGCCCGAAACCGCTATGATTCGGCACACTACGAGTATCAGTTGGAGCGGAACCACGTCAAGCTGGTATCGGCCACCGAGCCGATTTCAGAAGGCCCAGCAGGTATTATGGTCAAGAGTATGCTCACCGGCATGGCTGAGTACTATTCCGCAGAACTTTCTGAAAAGGTCGTGCGCGGCATGACCGAGAATGTTCTGAAGGGTAAGTACAACGGCGGCACGATTCCCATTGGCTATACGGTAGACGAGGAAAAGTTCTTCCAGATTGACCCTTTGAAGGCTCCCTTTGTGGTAGAAGTCTTTCAGCGTTACAACGATGGTGCAACCATGAAAGAGCTGATGAACTGGCTGAACGACAGTGGCGTGACCACCAACCGCAATCAGAAGTTCACCTATAACAGTATTCAGACCTTGCTGACAAACCGCCGTTATATCGGCGAGAACCGTTTTAAGGACATTGTGATGCCGGACAGCATCCCGGTTATCATTGAGAAAGAACTGTTCGACAGTGTACAGGATAAAATCGCCAAGAACCGCCGCGCTCCGGCTCGGCACAAAGCGGAGGACGATTATTTGCTGACGACCAAGCTGTTCTGTGGAATGTGTGGAGCGATGATGTTCGGCGAGTGCGGAACGAGTCGAAATAAGAACGTCCACCATTATTATAAATGTGCTAATGCCAAGCGCACCAAGACCTGCAAGAAAAAGACCGTCCGCAAAGAGTGGCTGGAAGATCTGGTAGTCAACGAAACCATGAAGATGATTCGTGACGATGACAGTATCCAGTCCATCGTGGATGCGGTGATGATTCTTCAGGAACAGGAGAACACGGTGCTGCCCCTGCTGGAAAAGCAGATGAAGGATATAGAGAACGGCATCGAGAATCTGTTAAATGCGATTCAGGCAGGTGTACTGACCAGCTCGACCAAAGGACGCTTGGAAAAGTTGGAGGCTCAGCAGAAAGAGTTGGAAATCCGCATCGCGGAAGAAAAGCTGGCGAAACCGAAAGTCAGCGCAGATTTTGTGAAATTTTGGCTCACCAACTTCCGCAAACTCGACCCGAACGTGAAAAGCCATCGGGAAACGCTCATCAATACATTCGTGAACGCCGTTTATCTCTATGATGAAAAAGTTTTGATTACATTCAACTACAAAGACGGCACAAAAACCATCACTTTCGATGAAATCGCCGCCAAAGATGCCCCAGAGGGCAATGGTTCGGATTTAGGTTGCTTCGCTCCACCAAAAAACCGCAACGTATCAAAATACGCTGCGGTTTTGTTTTACGATACTTTTTCCTGCTGTTTCTGCTTCGCCCTCCCATCAGAGCAGCTGTGCAAGAATACTGTTTTGCACAATAAGCCCGGCGGGGGTCAGGGCGAGAATGCGGCCATCAAAGGTGGCGTACCCGGCGCGGACACAGTTTTGCACAAAGGCCAGTTGCGCGGTGGAAAACTGCTTGCCGTACAGGGTTTTGTAGGCATCAAGATCGAGCCCCTTGCGCAGCCGCAGCTGCGGTGCAGAGGACTACC
>ENA-OZUY01000895-OZUY01000895.1-human-gut-metagenome-genome-assembly--contig:-NODE-895-length-9922-cov-3.295328_pt1 | contig 9922 bp, 7 predicted proteins | sample MGYA00243443_ERZ654041 | MGnify/ENA primary metagenome ERZ654041 (study PRJEB26926, sample SAMN06164880) | human gut metagenome | biome: ENVO:00009003; feature: ENVO:2100002; material: ENVO:00002003... | reverse complement strand
TACGAGATTTCTGCCTGTCTCGTGGGCTCGGAGATGTGTATAAGAGACAGGCTCCAAGATTTCCAAGATATAAAACAATTACCTGCCATACGGATACCAGTAATGTCACCAGCACAAGCTGTTTGGTACGAATCTTAGCTAACATTGCTCCCTGACATTCTACTGAAGCAAATACATCCATGGAAAGTCCGCATACAATTATTAATGTTTCTATCCAGTTCATCTTCCGTCCTCCTTTCTCTTAAAATTATTATACTTAATCCTCTGCCTTAATGGAAGCAGTTTCCCAAATAAATTTTACATTTCCTTTGACACCATCTGCTGTTCTGGTAAATGTGTTATATTCATTTCCGGCATCCAGTACTGCATCTACTTTATCCAAGAGTTCTTTCAAATCTCCGTTGTAAGCATCCGCAAGTTTCTCAATTGCCTGCTCATCAAACTGTGCCATTCCATCAGCAAGTGTCTCAGAGCCATCCTCTAACTGGTCTACACCATTTATCAGAAGGTCTGTTGCACTCTTCAAAGAAGTCATTCCTGCATTCAGTTTGTCATTATTTGCAACTAAGGTATTTGCTCCGTCTGCCAGCTGTTTTGCACCATTGGTCAAATCTGTAATTCCCTGTGAAAGTGCGCCATTTACAGAGCTGTCTAATGTATTAACACCTGCTACAATTCCATCGTCACCATTCAGGCCTGCATCTAAGGATGCTGCTCCAGTCTTTAAGGTTGCAAGCTGTGTATCATCAAACTGTGCAAGTCCTGCCTGTACCTGAGCCAGTGCCTGTGCACCACCTGTAGTTCCAAGCTTGGTTGCAACTGCTGAAATATTCTGTAACTGGGCTGCATAAGCTGTGCTTAAGCTATTGAAATCAACCGCACTGCCTGCTTGGGTAGTTACTGCTAAAAGTGCTGCATTGGTTGTATCATCCAACATATAAATATTAGCATCTGCATTAACCGCCTGTAATCCGCCACCGGTTGAAGCTACTACATGTCCATAGGCATCATTTAATTTAGTTCCCGATGCCTGTAACTGCTGTAAAGTACCCAAATATTGAACCGCTGCACTGGTATAAGCAGTCAAAGCGGAAGTAAATTCTGCCTGTGCTACCTCTGTAGATGTATAAGCATCCATTCCTGCAAGACTGCCATTTACAGTAGATTTCAAGGTTCCGATTCCATCTACCAACTGGGCAACTCCACCATTAATCTGTGTTGCACCGGCTCCTGCCTGTTGCACACCAGTCTTTAATGCAGATACACCACTTGTCAGTGCCGGAGCACTTTCTGCAAGCTTTGCAATGCCGGAGTTTAAGGTATTTGCACCATCTGCTACTGCAGATGCTCCGGAGGTATACTCCTTCACACCGGACTGTGCTGTTCCAACACCAGCTTTAAATTCTCCAAGACTGCTCTGTAATGTTTTCAGTCCATCGGATAACTCACTGCTGCCATCTACCAACTGGTCAGATGCATCAGTCATCTCATCTATTGTATCGGATAATACAGATAAGTCGATATCTCCATTTACATTCATTTCAGAAAGAAGGTTGCTGGATGCCATGGATACTGTCATATCCAGCGAGAAATCTTCTACATCTGCAGTTACTTCTACATAATCCGGGAACTGGACATCATCACCAAGGTCAGCATCATCAATACCAAGGCTTTCTTTTAAACCTGGCATTGTGATTCCTACCACAACATTGTTTTTTCCATCAGAAATTACTTTTCCATTGGTAACTTCTACATTCGTGAAGTTATCATTTAATACCATTCCGGTTACAACAGAGAACGGAACATAGACATCTGTGGATTTGCCATCGATAGTCTTTGTTGTCTTCTCATTATTGGTAAATTCAAAACGCATGGTAACTTTTCCGCTCTTTCCGGCTAAATCCTTTGGAGAAATTTCTTTTCCATCCAGATAGTAAGTAATTTTCTGGGTAATCGGAGCTTCTTTATCCGTAGTACCCTGATAGAAGATATCATTTCCCTGTGCATCCCAGGTTACTTTATCTCCATCCTGTTTGAAGGTCTCATCGCCTTTTACATTCTTGATATCCTTTAAATCAGATGCGTCCTCCAAAGTATCTGCATTTTCTTTATTCTTTAACCAGTCGCTTACGATGGTTTTATTTACGGTACCGTCTGCATCTGCAATCATATATACTGTTTCATCTTTTCCGGTTTCTTCTGTTTCCTTATCGGAATTCAGAAGATTTCCCAGCTGGTCTTTTAATTCTGATTTGGTTTCTTCTGCGTCTGCATTTTCTGCATCTGTATCCTCCGTAGAAGCTTCCTTCTCAGTAGTCTCCTCTGATACGCTTTCGGTAGATGGCTTTGCTGCATTTACCTGCCATACGCCATAACTGGTTCCAAGCATTGCCACCATCAGCACACCTGCGATTACACGAATCGCATATTTATTTTTGAATTTATTCTTTAATTCTGAAAATTTCATTGTTATGTCCTCCTTCTTAATCTATACCGTTTTGTTCTTGTTGCGGAAACCAGCACTGGTTATGCAGATTACTTTATCAAATATCATAAACAATGAAGGTAGTACAAAGATTACAACCAACATACTAATCAGTGCACCTCTTGCCATCAATGTACATAAGGAACTAATCATATCGATATCAGAATAAAGTCCTACACCAAAGGTTGCTGCGAAGAAACTCAATGCGGATACGATAATGGACTGGATGGAGCTCTGCAGGGCACTTGTAATTGCTTCCTTCTTCTCGGCTCCCTTATATCTTGCTTTCTTATATTTATTGGTCATCAGGATTGCATAGTCAACCGTTGCACCCAGCTGAATGGTTCCGATTACGATGGATGCGATAAACGGAAGCTGTGTACCGGTGTATGCCGGAATACCCATGTTGATAAAGATTGCAAAGTAAATTGCAGCTACCAGGATAATCGGCAGTGATATAGATTTAAATACAACTGCGATGATTACGAAAATTGCTCCGATAGATACTGCACTTACGACTTTGAAGTCATGGTCTGTCGTGGTAATCAGATCCTGCGTACATGGCGCTTCACCAATTAACATGCCATTTTCATCATAGTTCTTAATAATGCCGCTGATGGCATCACACTGTGCATTTACTTCATCTGATGCTACTTTATACTCGGAAGTAATCAGCAGCAGTTCATAATTTTCATTTTCCAGCTCGCCACGGATAGAATCCGGGATGACATCTCTTGGAATTGCCGGTCCGACGATTGCATCCAGACCAAGTGTTGCCTTTACACCATCCACATCATCGATTTCATCAATCATCTTCGATATGGTCTTTGGCTCTAAGCTGCTGTCTACTAAAACAATGTGGGTAGCACCCATATCAAAATTTTCTTCCAGCTTGTTATTTGCTGCAATACTTTCCAGTGAATCCGGCAATGTACCGGCCAGATCATAATATACGTTCGTATTGTTATAACCCCAAATTGCAGGTCCTAAGATTACCAGGAATAAAATAATGAATATGTAATAATGGCTGGTAATCCAGTTTGCAATATTTCCAAGGTCCGGTAAGATAACACGGTGTTTGGTTTTCTCAATTGCCTTGTCAAACACCAGAATCAGGGATGGAAGGATGGTTACGCAGGCGATTACACCGAAGATAACACCCTTAGCCATTACCACACCAAGGTCAAGTCCCAAGGTAAAGCTCATGAAGCATAATGCAATAAATCCGGCTACTGTAGTAATGGAACTTCCGACTACAGAAGTAATGGTATTTGAAATTGCATGTGCCATGGCACGATTCTTATCTCCCGGAAACCGTCCCTGATTCTCCTGATAACTGTGCCACAGAAAAATGGAGTAGTCCATGGTAACACCAAGCTGTAAGACTGCCGCCAACGCCTGCGTTACATAGGAAATTTCCCCTTTTATTACGTTACTTCCCAGATTATATACAATTGCCATACCGATACTTAATAAGAAAAACAGTGGAATAATTGCGGAATCCATGGTCAGGGAAAGTACCAGAACAGATAACAGTACTGCAATCAATACATAAAACGGAACCTCTTTGTTGGTCAGATCCTTAATGTCTGTTACAACTGCTGACATACCACTTAAGTAACACTGTTTTGTTGTAATTCCCCGAATCTCTTCAATGGCATCCATTGTCTCATCTGCTGACATGGAAGTATCAAACAAAATCGCCATCAGCGTACTGTCCGATTCATCATTGTTGAATATGTCATAAATCTCATCCGGCAACACATCCATTGGTACGGATAAGTCTGCCAGTGAATCATACCAGATAACAGATTTAACATGGTCTACATCTGCAATCTGTTCCCGAAGGGTGGAGATATCTTTATCTTCCATGCCTTCAATGACACATAGGGAAAATGCTCCAGTACCGAACTCATCTACCAGAATATCCTGTCCTTTCATGGACTCTAATTCATCTGGCAGATAGGAAAGGATATCATAGTTAACCCTTGTGTTAAAGTAACCAAATGCTGCTGGAATCAGTAAAGCAAAACTGATAATGAGTATCAGGACTCTGTGCTTTACGACGCCCTTTCCAAATTTAATCATCTCTTTACCATCTCTTTCTTTTTCATGTTTTTCTAGGTAAGAGTATAAAAAAAAAGACTGCATTCGAACATATGCAATCTTTTTTGGCTGTATCAATCCAATATACAAATTGTAGAATCTGTAACAGTTGCTATACATATCTGCCAATTTGTATATTAATTATCGCCTATAATATCTGCGATAGAATTGCGAATCATATAATTATAAATATCCGACATCTCTTTTGCAGGCATAGACATTCCACTTTTTATCCAGGTAATTACCAGAAAACATAAGGACTGGGCATGATACCGGGCAATCCGCTCTTTTGTAAGCCATGGCGATGGAATCTTCTTATCCAGATTCTTCTCTTCCAATACTTCTATCAGTGTTCCCGTAATGCATTCCTTTACAATATCTTCAAAAGAGTTCTGTCCCTCTAAGCGGCTTGCTTTGGTATAGAAATCTTTTTCTTTTTCAATACCCGCAAATATAATAATCAACGCCTGATCAATCATTCCATTCTGAATCAACGGCTTTACCGGTTCTAATAATTCAGTCCGGATAATCCACTCTAACAGTTCATACTTATCCTGAAAATGATTGTAAAAGGTCGGGCGGATAACTCCCGCTTTATCGGTTATCTCTTTGATTGTAATCTTTTCTATAGGTTGCTTGATTGTCAGCTCTTTTAGGCTCTCCGCAAGCAGTGTATCGATTGCGTTCCTTCCCTGATTTGTCATAACTTCCTCTCATCTTCTTATCAAACAGCCGTCTAAACGACCAGTCGCACTATGGTGATACTTCTTGCTTCCTTATTATTCTTAAGGTCTATGATTTCTCCTGTATCACAGACTTTTACAATCGGGCGAAGCACAAATCCCTGATAATTATGCTTTACTACTGCCATTCTGCCATCAGAAAGTTCCACTTCACAGCCCGCCGGATAGACAGCCACCCAGCGTAAAAATACTTCCACCAGCTTCGGATCAAACTCCGAACCGTTCATTGCCATTATATATTCAATGACATCTGCCGGCGGCATCGGATCACGGTATGGCCGTTTTGAAATCATGGCATCATACACATCTGCCAGCTTGATAATTCTTCCATAAATACTGATTTCATCACCGGATTTTCGCATCGGATAACCTTCGCCATTATAGCATTCATGATGTTCTAATACACCAAGATATACTTCCGGTGCGAAATCAAAATTATCCCTCAGGAACTCATATCCTAACTTCGGATGCTGTAATACGATTCTTCTTTCTTCCTCGGTCAGTGCACGACGTGCATTTAATATATCTATCTCTAAAAATTTCTTTCCGATATCATGAAGTAATGCAGCCGTAGTAAGAATGCGGAGCTCATACTCATCCATTCCATAATGTGCTCCGATTACTGCGGATAAAATTCCCACATTTACAGAATGAAAATAAGTATAATCATCATAATTCTTAAGACTCATCATGTTATACATTACTTCTTCATTTTCCAGAAGACTGTCCACCACCTGCATGACAGCTTCCCGAATCTGCCATTCCTGTTCGCTGACATCTTCCTCTTCCATACGGTCAATAAACAGATGATGTACTATTTCCAGGCTCTTTGAGTGAATAGACGGCTTAATTACTTCGGCAATCTCTATTTCTTCAGAAAACTTATCATCAATATAAAGACCCGGATAACCCATCTTATCCAGATTCTCTATCTGCTCCTGATTTAAAATCTGATGTCTGCCTAAAAGCATGACTCCCTGACCGTCTAATATGTCCTGAGCCAGTACCATTCCGGCCTCCACCTTTTTTATTGGTAGATAACGCATCTAAATTGCTCCTCTTTGTCTTTTGTTACCCCACACGCCTATTCTATAACATTTTATCTGCGATTACAACTTTTTTACTCATCAAATTCTACCGTCACAAAAAAGCCCTTCGGTGTTTCCTTTACATCCACTACCGTCCCTTCGGTAGACTTCAGGCGTTCCCGGAAGGTATAATTTGCTGACATTGCAAATGCATTTCCAAGTGTATAGTAATAGGAGGTCGGCAGCTTACTCTCTGTCACCGGTAACACATCTCCTACTTCCAGTAACCCGGTTCTCTCCATTTTAAACTCCATCTGCCGCATTGATAATACGCCTCCTGATTATGCTTCTAAATTATTCATTTTCTTCTGAATCTTCTTCTACTGCTTCTACATCAATGGCTTCTGCCGCCTGTTTTGCTGCTTTGACAGCACCTGCCACACGATATACTACAAACAAATCACTCAGTCCGTCATAAATCAGTGCAATTCCTACGATTACCATAGCAATCTGTACCATCTCGATGGCTTTCCAGATTAATAATATTCCGAATGCAAAATTAAGAATTGTAATCAAAAGCAGGATTCCCCATGCTGTGTCACCATTCTGCTTTGCCTCGATGGTCATCCGTAAGTCTTCCAGACCATGCATCAGCAATACGACTCCGATTACTACCGGGAATATCTTTGCAAAGTTCAATGGCTGTACCAGAATCCATACCCCCAAAATAACCAGTGCAATTCCGGTTGCCAGTCCCAGCCTGCTTTCCAGTTTATTTCTCATATAAGAAATAATATGTCCGATTCCCATCACGCATAAAATAGCTGCTAAAATATAGCAAAGTACCTTTGTTACCTGCGTAGGCCATATCATAAGAATAACTCCCAGTGCCACACAAAGAATAGCGGATAATATAACATCTGCTTTGATTCTCTTTAATGTTTCCTTCATAATAAATACGCTCCTTCCACTTGTTTTTTTATTTAATTTCTTTCCTTTATTTTGCAGTAATATCTGCATAGGCTGCTCCGGTTACTGCTGCTAAGTCTGCCGGAGATAACGCCATGGATGTGCCGATTCTTCCGCCACTGATATAGATTTTATCAAACTGTTCCATACTTTTATCTAAAATGGTCGGAAACTGTTTCTTCATTCCAAGGGGACTGCAGCCACCTCTTACATAACCGGTAATCTTTGTAATATCTTTTACATGAATCATTTCTACGGATTTCTCACCGGCCGCCCTTGCTGCCGCCTTTAGATCCACCTCTTCTGCAATCTGTACCACAAAGACATAATATGCCTTGCTTTTTCCCTGCATGACCAGTGTCTTATAAGTCTGTTCCACCGGTGCTCCGGTCAGTTCTGCCGTATGCAGTCCGTCAATAAATTCATCACATTCGTAATTTAAGATTTCATATGCCACTTTATGCCGGTCTAAAATCCGCATGGCATTGGTCTTTACTTCTTTCCCCATGGTTTTATGCTCCTTTTGGGTTCTTTACTTTTTTGAAAGTCTCTGTTTTAACCTGAGTTGATTTGCATGTTACTCATCCGCTCCATTCACATAGTTTTCTAAAAAAGAATGTTTTACCCCATCTTTCTTATAAGCGATAATGGTACTTAAATTTACATTTTCCACACTACGGAAGATATTATTTTCCACATATGGATTTACTTCCTTTAATCTGGCAATCAGCTGTTTGATTTCCATCCGCTTTGACACGGTACGTCCATCCGGGTCACAGGTGGTACAGGTATCGGTAAAATGGCAGGCACACTGGATAAAATGCAAATCATTATAATCTCTCCAGTGCTTGATATCATCCTCCCGGATTAAATACATCGGCCGAATCAGTTCCATTCCTTCAAAATTCGTGCTGTGAAGCTTCGGCATCATGGTCTGTACCTGTGCACCATAGAGCATTCCCATTAAAATAGTCTCAATGACATCATCATAATGATGTCCCAGCGCAATCTTGTTACAGCCTAATTCCTTTGCCTTACTATATAAATAACCACGGCGCATTCTTGCACACAGATAGCACGGAGAATTCTCAATCTCATATACCGCATCAAAAATCTGTGTTTCAAATACCGTAATCGGAATCTGCATCAGTTCTGCATTCCGTTCAATCACTTTACGGTTCATCTCACTGTATCCCGGATCCATCACTAAGAATACCAGTTCAAACTGGAATTTATTATGCCGCTGCAATTCCTGAAAGAGTTTTGCCATCAGCATGGAGTCCTTACCACCGGAAATACATACTGCCACTTTGTCTCCCGGTTGCAACAGCTCATATTCATTGATTGCTTTCGCAAATTTACTAAAGATTGCTTTATGAAATTTCTTGCGGATGCTCTTCTCGATTTCCTGACAGCGTTCCGCTTTCTCTGATGTTTTCTTCTGGAAACTATCCATCAGATATGCGCCATAACCGCCCTCTAAGCTGACTGCATCAAAACCTTCTTCCCTTAGTCTTTCCGCTACTCCGATACTGTTGATTCCTTTGGCACAAAATAGTATCAGACGCTTGGCCGCCGATAGTTCCTCTTTTCTCAAAAAAATCTCCTGCTCCGGCAGATTGACTGCTCCCTTGATACTTCCATAGCGGAAGGCATCCTCATTTCTGATATCGATTAACTGGTATTCCCCAGCCTTATATTCTTTTAATTGTGCCAGATTAATCTCAGTATCTGCCATGCTTCCGCTCCTTACTTTCAATTTTCTCTTATTTTATACTAGGCGTTTTCTTTTATCAATACCTTCTGTTTCCATTTTCCGCTCCGCCACCGTAAAATCATTCCCACTGCCCGGACACATTCATCCATTGCCATACCGATATATGCTCCACAAACCAGCAATCCTAGATGAATTCCGAAGAAATAAGATCCCCCCACCGCACACAGGTACATGAATATCGCAGCAATCACTGTAGTAAATACCGCATCACCGCTGGTCTTTAAAGCATTTCCGTATACCAGATTAGTCACCCTTCCAATTTCAAGGACAATATCAATTGCCAGAAGCTTTCCAACCAGAGATACCATCTGTGGATCATCCGTAAACATCCGTATCAGCCAATGGGACGATAAAGCAAAAATGCTCTCCAGTATCGTCGCAACAATTACACCCACAACTGCTGCTTTTCTGGTTCCTTTATCACAGGCTTCATAATCCTGTGCACCTATCCGCCAGCCGACCATAATTGCATTTGCCTGGGCTAACGCTGCACCTACGCAGTAAGAAAAATTTGTAATCTGTATGGCATAGGAACGGGCTGTTACGTTCATTCCATTGGCATCCATCTGATTTAAGAAACGGATAATCAAAGTCATTGCCACATTATATAGTGCTGTTTCCATGGCAGAAGGCAGTCCGATCTTGACAATCTGTCCGAATACCACACGGTTCTTAAGCCTCTCCTTCTTCTCCTTCGCATGAATATAATAATGTCCGAAGCAGATTACCAGGCCAAGATTCAATACCCTTGAAATTACTGTTGCTGCAGCAACTCCTGCTACTCCATAGCTGTCTCTTATACACATCTCCGAGC
>ENA-OZUY01000886-OZUY01000886.1-human-gut-metagenome-genome-assembly--contig:-NODE-886-length-9991-cov-4.730173_pt1 | contig 9991 bp, 7 predicted proteins | sample MGYA00243443_ERZ654041 | MGnify/ENA primary metagenome ERZ654041 (study PRJEB26926, sample SAMN06164880) | human gut metagenome | biome: ENVO:00009003; feature: ENVO:2100002; material: ENVO:00002003... | reverse complement strand
ATCCAACACATTCGGACTCTGGCGCATACGTGAATTTGCAGACGAAGATCCGATCTTCGAACTTCGTATCGACGGCTTCGCCTTCGACCAGACCCGCTACTGCAACGCCGTCACCCACTACCCCATGCAGGTCGCCTCGCGCAACGAAGTGATCCGCCTCACCCGACTCGACGGCTGCATCGACGATTTCTACCCCGTCTTGAAAAACCAGGCCCTGCTGACTCCTTCGGAAGGCCAGAGCCAGCAGATCCGCATCGAAGCCGAAGACGACAGCGGCAACCGTTCGATACTCGAATTCCGGACGATCCGACAGCCTGCGCAGCGGGATTTTCGCGCCGTATGCGATTCGACGGCTCTCATCGTCGATAACCGCCGGCCCTTCTCGCATACAGCGGGAGAGGCATCGGTTCACATCCCCGCCGGCGTCTTCTACGAACCGCTCTTTTTCAGTCAGTCGAGCCGCCCGGCCCAATTCGCCGCCGCACCGTCGGTCGCCGTCCTCTCTCCCCTCTATTCGATCCTCGATTACGACACGCCTCTGCATACGGCGGCTACGGTTACGATCCGGGCATATGTTCCTCAGAACTTACAACCCCACACCACCCTGGGTTTCGTCCGCAAAGGGAAGGTTTCCTATGCCGGAGGAAAATATAAAAACGGCGCCGTCACCCTTTCGACCCGCACATTGGGCGACTTCTGCGTGGTGGCCGACACCGTTCCGCCACGCATCGAGCCCCGCTTCAAAGCCGGAGAGCCGATCAGAACGCGCAGCATCACCTTCCGCCTGCGAGACAACTTCTCCGGCATAGGCAGCTATACGGCCACACTCGACGGGGAGTGGATCCTGCTCGAACGCAATCCGATGCAGGGCACCATTACCCACACCTTCGACGACTCCCGCACCCCGAAAGGCCGGAGCTACACGCTCCAACTGACCGTCACGGACAACTGTGGCAACAAAACCGTCTGGAAACGGACGATAACCCGATAACAATACCGATATTTACATACTTCAGACACTGCCCGCAACATTCAGACGGCCGACCGGAAAATCGGCCAGAGCTTTTTTCAGACAACGCACTGCCGGATTACACGGCTCCGTTCATCTTCGGTCCCTGGCGAATCCTCTCACAAGCCCGGCACACCATGACAACGAAAGATCCGCTAAACAGTTATTGTTTAGCGGATCTTTCATCGTTTTTCTCAAGTGATTCCGGAGCGGTTCGAACGCTCGACCCACAGCTTAGAAGGCTGTTGCTCTATCCAACTGAGCTACGGAACCATCGTTTGCAGCACATAATCGCACAGCGCAGCAAAGGTAATACAAAATCCTCGCTTATGCAAGCAACACGACAAGTTTTACCTCTTATCCAGCAAGGTATCAAATAGTTAATACAACACAACGGAAAAAATAGTTCGCACCCAAAATTCCAGCACTTTTTCCTTTTATCTCCGAACCGTACACCGACAAAACAACATTTCCGCACATCAAAATTTCACACAATTAATATTCTGAAAAACAACACACTACAAACATCCCCCTCTTTACACACAAAAACTTTTCACCCAAATTACAACGAATATAATTTTCGATCCGGCCGTCGGCCGTTGCAGAAAAACTTTGTTTTGTGGAACTTTGCGGTGGCAATACCCCAGAGCGTGTTGTGTATTAGGAAACATTCACTAACTTTGCAGTGCCGTCCCCGACGGATGGCGACATATTGTTTAGTGAAAGTGTTTCGCTAATCCTTGACGATAAAATTTGGCGATTTTAAGGAAACAAGGATAGGCAATACAGACACTCATCACCGTGTATAGCTATATCGGTTCTCGATATACTATTCGGTGTGGGGTATTGTTTATTTGTTTCCGGGCCACGCCAAATGCCTGTCGTCAGATAAACGAACGACTCCACGCTTGAGCCGATGATTATTTGTTATTGTGTTGAAAACCAAATATATTTATCGGGAACTATATAGTTATGATACCATATAGTTCCCGATAATTGTAAATGTTAGCCTATTTTTTTCTGTGCAACCTCTATCGCATTGTGTTTTAATTCGTCTTCATCCTCTACCGCATCTAATACTTTGTCTGCTAACCACAGAGTGAGAAGTTCATTCTTATCTACCTTGAAATATTCTGCCAATTGTATCACTTGTGTTCGTTTAGCTCGTCTGTCTCCGCGCTCTATTTTGCTGAACATCGGAGTATCTATCTCAAGCAGAGCAGCCAATTGTCTTTGCAGCACTCCATGCTGTTCTCTTAACTCTTTTATTCTTTCTCCTAATAACATACTTCTTCATTTTACGAATTTGACATGACTTAATCGGATTTCATTATCCGCTATAATATGACGGAATCCGTTATAATTTCCGCTATAATTGGGATAAACCGTCATAATCTTCCGTTATAACTATTCTTTCAAAAACCATGTTCGTCCTTTCGGATAAATAAGTTTATCGGTACTTAACGCACTAAGTATATCCCCTAATAGTCTCAATTGCTGTTCATGTGTCTTGACTTGCGGCATTACGTCTTTGACGTACTCATAAATGCTATCACGCTTGGCTCCATCTGTACCGGCATTCTTAAGATACTGCAAAATCATCTGTTTGATTTTTTCCTTATCAAGTCCTTTTTGCTTAGTGTAACCTTGCAGTTGTCGAGTAGCTTTTGCAATCCCTAAAGAGATTGTATAATTAGGGGCTTCGCCTTCAATAAGTCCTCTGTTCAATAAATCCTGTGCAATGTCCTCGTGAATGGTTCTGCCCTTTTGGATGGCATCTAATGATATGCAATCCCACAAGGTCAATGATTTGTTTGTTTTGAGCAAGTTGGTATACTGTTCATTTATCTCATTGCCATAAATGCGTACCGATACTTTTCTGTTTTTGGCGTCAATTTCATAATCAGGCATTGGGAAGTGACGACGCCACTGCTCATTGAACATCTTCTTTATACCTCTACTTACTGTATCTATCATATTGAAATCAACCATTGCCCTGCAAAGACATTCATTGCGGAAATATGCTTGAGGTTCTTCATTCGTTAAAGCATTCTCCAACGTGCCAGGAATGAAACTCCCTGCATTGGAGTAATAAAGGTAAGTTGGATTTTCCACGAAATTGATTCTCTGTTGCATCGTATAGTCTTGATGCGCAATGCAGTTATGAAGAGCTTCGCGGATGGTATAGTCATCGTATTGCTTCATAGTGTCAGGGAAGAGCGTGCCTCCCGGCATTTCACGCATTGTCAGATTTTCAATTTTTGACAAAATCTCATCTACGGTTAATATAAATGGCACGGTGAAGTGTTCGTAATCCACAACCTCCTGCTTTTCATCCCGTCTTGTCCAAGTCACTTGTGCAACCGCCGGACGTAACTTGAACGCAGATTCGTATTTACCTAGAAGAATGATTGCCGCACGAGTGATTCCTCCGTTCTTCATTATGCCGCACTTGCTCAAGAATGTTTCCACTGTCCATGCATTTACTTCGGCTTCAGGTATTCGACTGTGTACTTTCTTGAACATCATACGAGCTTTGGCTATAGCGACTTCATCAAGATCCTCAATCATTGCATCGGCTACAATTTGTGCCGACCAATCCGTCTCGCTGAAAATAGGTTCATCAAGAATTGCGCTCATACGTTCAGCAGTCATCTCTACGAGAGAATCCTCAATTCGCTGCCACGCCTTATTATGGGCAAACACAGGTCGCTTAGGTAGATGTTTAGGAATATGGATAACCCATACTTTACGGTTGGTATCATCTGTGACAAACTCATCTATATCTAGACCTTCTGTTGAAAGATTTACGCATCTTTCTGTCAGTCGCAGTATCGCCTTCTGCCTATCATAATTGTATGTGTCCGTTCCGACAATATCCAATGTTTTGTCGTGCACACCAATCACCAAGTGTCCACCTTCCATATTGGCAATGGCAGACACATACGAGATGACATCATCTTTTTCGTCCCCGCAGAATGAGTTCTTCAAATTCTTAAACTCCTTCCACTCGCAGTGTGCATTTTCCTGTGGATAGTTGCGAAGGAGATATTGTTGTATTTCTGACTCTTGCATAATTATCCAATTATACTTTCACTTTCATCATTATGTTTCTCAGCATTTCGGATGACGCATTCTTTACTTGTATTGGCATAGCAGTAGACACAGAAATGGCGACAAGTATTATACATTCCAATATCTTTACTCACCATACATCCGCAAACCTTGCGCTGACCGGAATCTTTTACATTTTTCGTCTTCTGCGGGATTGGCGGAAGTTCTCCAAACATATCTCTTTCCGGCCATTTCAATGTATGAAGATAATAAACTAATTCCTTGTCATCAGAGAATATGCCTTTCATGAGTTCTCCATCAATACAACGATTATGTTCTATGCCATAGGACTCTAAATCTATATCTTCAGCACAAGTTGCCATTTCAACATTCCATCCTTGTTCTTCCCAAATGAATCGGATTTTCTGAAGACCTTCAACAATTTCTATTCGCTGAGCATGGTTTGCTTCTGCATTTTCAACATCCTCTTTCGTAAAGAATGTGGTTTCTTTTACGAGATTATTTTGAACTTTTCGATATGCTTTTACATCTATAAAACTGAAAACCAGCTTATCAGTATATCCTTTCAGTTTATTGCCAACATTCCATATTCTTTTAAGCAATTCTCTTGGACTTATAGATAATGTGATTATAAGTGGATCAAATCTCCATATCACTCTCTCTTTACCTATCATTTGAGATAATTGCCTAAATGTTTCGACTCTTTCTTCAACAGATGCCACATTAGGTTCAAATCTTTCATTAACATAATCATTCAATGTAACTTGGAAATAATAGTGTATTCTCATTTCATCAAGGATATGCAAATAAGGTAGAATAGGTTTTGGATTCTTTGTCCAAAATACTATCACTTTGCAATTCTTGAAAGAGATATACATTTTTTGCTGGTTAAAAGGATTGTACCAAGCGCAATAACCTTTAGCCAAGCGATTGAAGAACCATTTGGCATAAAAAGCTGGTATATCTGTAGAACGACTTGCTGAAATGATAACAGGGGCAGTAGCTTCAACTTGCTCGCCAGCATCGTTCGTGATAAGTATCTTATCTGTTGGCATATCTATCGTATAATTCTTGTTTAAGTCTTTCTAACAAAGCCTTATTCTCCATTGTTGAAGGTATCCATGAAGGATTATTTCCTTTTGTAAATGTACATTTATTGATAAAATGCTTTATCGTATTATTATTTGTTCGAGGACTATCTTCCCGACCATAATAATAACCATTGGGAGCATAATCCTTCTGGAAAGAGATTATTTTTTTTGCTAAGACATCACGAACTTCTTTTGGAAGATAAGATCTAGACAATATGAAATTACTGGCATTGATATCATCAACAAAATTAGCTGAAGTCGCATTGACAGGACGGAGCTTACGTTGTCCTTCTGAAGCGCCAGAAATAGTAAATCTATTCTCTGTTACGGGAGTTTGCGTAGATAGCTTAGAAGTTGAAATGCCATTAGTCTTTATAAGGGCGGCAATTTTCTTGTATGCATTAGATGACTGATCTGGAAAGTAGTTATCAAGTATACATAAGAAAGCCTCGGGATCCTGTCGCTTTGCTTCTAATTTAATTGCAATATCAATTTTGTCTTTCTGAGCCTTCAGATCCTTCTGCCCGATTGTTTGATATATTTTTTCTTTGAATTCTTCTGGAGTATAATCTCCAATATCTCCCGCAAAATTTGCTTGAAGAAGATTCTTATATGCTTTTGTGCGTGTAAAATTAGGAATGTTTTCTAATATATACATGAAAGTTTTAGGACTTTGTACGGCATTTTCAAATTCAACATCCTTATTTACCACCCCAACAACTTTTGACTCTACATTATTTATATTCTCAATGATCTTTGATCCCAACTGACTTTCCACAATAACCGAAGCATTCGTGCTCGTTTTTGGCAAGACAGCATCTTTTATTTCTACTCCATTAAGCATTCGCCAAACATTACTTGCAAATGACTGATAATAATCCTTATTGCCATTAATCAGTATGGATGTAAAGGTCTTAGGCAGAGACGCAAAACCTCTTGTGGCACCATAAATGCCATAAGCTAATTTATAATTACAGAATCCCGTTTGTACAAGGTACTCTACCAAACGGTCAATGTTATCACCCTTTTGACAGAATGCAGCAAATGATGAAAGTACATCATTATCAATAGCAAATAGATCAAAGGCGGTGTTCTCCTGAAAATGATTAAGTAATGCTCCAACATAAGCAGATGCAGGATTTGAGTCCCATTTATCTCCAAGCATATTCTTTAGAATCATACCTCCATTATATGCTTGTGCCAAAGGCTCCTCTACACCATTCTTTTCCATTACAGATTTGTACTCTGCCTTAAATTGGGAGCAAATAAGTTCCCTGTAGAAAGAACTTTGGTAAGATGTGTCCAAAATATGCAAAGAAAGATCATCATCAACATTCAGCAATGACTCAATAGCATACTTCTCACGTTGAGCATTTTCTTTTGCTTCCAATTTACGAACAGCTCTATTCATACTGTCTGTGACACGAGTAAACGCCTCTGGGGAAGCATACTCTAAACAACTCCACAAATCGTTTGCATCATAAACTCTACGAAGATGAAGTTTGTTACAGAATGTGTCATAAACACCCCAATGTTGCAAAAGATTCTTGGCATCTTTTGCAGAAAGGCCTTGAGGATTGTCTGACAATTTTAACTCTAACAAATTTTTGTTCCAAATAGTATCTTCATCCATTGAGGAATAGATTTCGTTAAATTCTCTGATTCCATTCAAGATAGCATCGTCTTGTGCTTGAGTAGGTCTTTTATCAGGAGAATTTACAACAGCAGAAAGTGTGTTACGAAGTTTTCGCGATAAAGCTTTCAATCTGCCAATCTCGTTGCTGACCGAACTATTAGCACCTATTAGGTAGCAATAAATGAAACCTTTAATTTTGTCTAGCAGAACGTCTCTACCAACATCTATAGATTCATCCTTTATCTTGCAATTTGCATATGAAGAGTTCCATAAGAAATCATCTTTTTCAGATTGAGTGAATAGGTCTTTGGCAACACCCAAAAATGTTTTTTTCTCCTCTGGTTTAACATTGATATTGGCATCGTAAAGTTTATAGAACTTATTCTCAAGACTTTGTTCTGCCTTTACCAGGACTCCCTGACGCTCTTGATAACTATTGAAATAAATACGACAATGGAAAGGGTTGAGGTTAATGGTATGATAGCAGAGATAGGTATCTACTCCATCATGTTCCTTAGCCTTTTCAAAGAATCCTTCTTTATAATCTTCAGATTCTATCTCGATAACCATAGGATAGTTTTCAAGGTCATTTTCTTCAACTTTGAACCTTGGATATTTGCTATACAATAAAATTACTTGCTCCTTGTCGTTCGCGAAAACAGGATAGAAGCGTTTGTTACCAAAACCACGTCTTGCGTAAAATCCTAAGGGCGAAATTGACTCAGAAGACAATATATTATTGAAATTCAGAGTACAGGTTGGTATATATAATCTCATAATTATCCTTGTTTTTTAGGAGTTAATAAGCCTTATAATGTTAATTTTGAACCACTTGCAAGACTCGTATCATAAAGTGAAGTAGGAATATCATCAAAAAGACTGGAAAGATTGCCTGAGTGCATGATATACAAAGCACGATAGGTTCTCGTTACTGCCACATACAATGGATTCCGGTTATCATCATCCTCAACAGTACATTCGGGAATAAAAACGTGTTCAAATTGAAGCCCTTTTGAACTATGGTATGTCATCATCTTTGGATTGTCCGAAGAAAAATCCAGATCCATAAACGTTCCAAACTTAGCTTCAACGTTTACACCATGATTCTTGAAATATTCATATGCGTGTTCTACCTCATCATTGTGTCTAAACAGAATACCGACATCCTCCATATTTTTGTTTTGAATAAGCGAAATGATAGCGTCATACTGTTCTGTAATGTTATTGTATTTGATGATCTTTGGTTTTTCAACACCCTCTTCAGTGCAACGTTCTTCAAGTTCATCACTTTCCGAATTTAGATATTGAGCAAAACGAGCTATTTTTTTTGGTAATCGGTGATTGAACACAAGTTGTTCAACAGGGAACTTTGTAAAATACTGTATATCCTCCATTGAAACAGTTTGCTTATCTTTAATAAAAGTATAAAGTTGTTGAGCTGAATCGCCATACAACAATAATGCTTTCCTTGCTTTTGAACGGAATAGTTCAATATCCTCTTTCGAAAAATCTTGCGCTTCGTCCACAATGATGTAATCGGCACTTGGACATCCAGCTTTATTCTGCCAATGCCAATGATAGTCAACATTCCGTTGTGGAATGCCCACCTGTGAAATGCCATCAGCCATATATTGCATGAGTGCTTTAGTGAACACAATGTAAAGATAGGTGCCCTTGTGCTCATCCTGTATTTGTTTTGCCTTCCACAAGGCAAGAATGGACTTTCCGCTACCAGCACAACCCTTAACTATGTATGAATTGTCCGTCTTCTTGTTGATTACCTTTACTTGATAATCATCAAGTTCTGAGTCTTTAACGTAAAAACTTCTTTTAGCCATGATTAAATTTATAGATTTATGTTGAAACTATCAATTGTTATTTTATTGTTCTTAGATCGGCTGCAAATCGCCGAATCGTCATTTTGCTTATATTTAGTGGGGTGTATGACATGGGCAAAGTTTTCTATTTCTATCTCTTGCATGATAGTTGTTTTAAGAGGTTTCCTACATAGCACTCGATAACACACTCGGCTTTCGTCATTTGATTTATGGGAGTGACTTACGCTAAATGTTTGCTGCATAAAACAAAGGTCTCTACACTCGTAATAACAAGCGCATGACAACGGCAGAAGCGTCTCTATGGTTCTGCTTTCACGAACATAGTCATTTATTGAGCTATTCATTAACTGAGGATAGAAATATCCTGAATGTTCGTCTTTAGTTGTTACATCAAGCATTATCAGCAAACCGTTTTCATGAAGATAGGTCGCAAGCTTCTTTGCCATTATTGCGTATGCATTGATTGGTAGCACTTCTTTCGAAATCAACTCACAAACAATCTTATCACAAAGGATGAAATGAAAATTTTTCTCGCCGAATGCAAGATTTTCCACGTCTTCACCATTGTTTAACGTCTGGTTTAATATACTCAGTTCGACTTGTACTTTTTTATTTGGATTACTCTCTATCAAATCCTTGAGTATGACTAAAGCACCATCATTACCGTCTATTGCTGTGATGTTTATTTTTGCATGTGTTAAATGCTTTCCAATTGCTGTAATAAAGCCGAGAATTTCACCACCTGTACCGCAACCGCAATCCAATACGTTAATCTTATCCCGTTCCAACATTTCCTTCAGATGTTTATTTTGCATAAGATTATCAACAACACAAAACATCTCTGCATAACTGCGAGGAAAGTAAGTACCAAGATAGACTTTAAGTTCTTCTTCGTTGAGATCAAGATTATACTCATAACGTTCATGTTCTGGGGCATAAATAGCTCGGTGGTCGTTGAAGATCTTTTTGTCAAGCCAATGTGGCAGGATTGTCTTTGACTTCCGGAAAGAAACGTTCGAATTAGTATTTGATAGTTCTTTTGATTGATGCTCTTCGACAACACTAAACGAGCTGTCATCTTCAACTACAAGTTCCTTACCTTCTTCCCAAAAGATTGTAGAAGGCAAAACGGCTTTAACATCATGATTAGTGAATCTTGTTAGTTTTGAACAATATTCGTCTATGCCATCTGCACTTATTATCACAACATATTCTCGAGTTAATTTTATTCCGTATGCAGCAAAAGATGAAGATGCCCTTTTGCCATCAAGCACCATGACAGTAAAATTATCGAGCTTAAGCGATGATTTTATTACCTTTTTTACAAAATTCAAAAGTACTA
>ENA-OZUY01000861-OZUY01000861.1-human-gut-metagenome-genome-assembly--contig:-NODE-861-length-10111-cov-4.674324_pt1 | contig 10111 bp, 11 predicted proteins | sample MGYA00243443_ERZ654041 | MGnify/ENA primary metagenome ERZ654041 (study PRJEB26926, sample SAMN06164880) | human gut metagenome | biome: ENVO:00009003; feature: ENVO:2100002; material: ENVO:00002003... | reverse complement strand
GAGATGTGTATAAGAGACAGGGCGCATACAACCCCGCTGCCGAGAGCACTACCCCCGCCACCACATAGCCGGTCAGGATGCGTGCCGGGGTAAGCTTTGTCAGGTCGATGAGCAGCTGCCCCACCGCGCAGAGGACACCGCCCACTAAAAACGCCCACAGATAGTTCATTTCAGTTCTCCTTTTCCGGCGCGGTCAGCTCTACCAAGTGCGCCACCGCCGGGATGCTCTCCTTCTGCAAAAAGGTAGTCTGGCTCATCAGTGCCCCAGTGGCGATAAACAGCACCCGGCGGCTGCCACGGCGCAGCAGCTTTGGCAGGATATGCGCGCAGAGCACGGCGGCACAGCAGCCCGCGCCCGAACCACCGCTTTTCACCCGCTGCTCCCCGGCATCGTAAAGCAGACAGCCGCAGTCCGCGTGGTTTTTCAGCAGCAGACCCTCTGCTGCCAACAGCTCCCGCAGCATCTGACTGCCCACCAGCCCAAGGTCGCCGGTGTAGATGCAGTCAAAATCCCGCAGTTCTGCATGGGTATCGGCAAGATAGTGCAGCAGGGTGGCAGCTGCTGCCGGTGCCATGGCTGCGCCCATGTTGTTGATATCCTTGATGTTATAGTCCTGCACCCGCCCAAGGGTGGCGGCGGCAATGCCCACCCCCTGCCCTGCCGGGCGCAGCAGGCAGCACCCGGCGGCGGTGGCCGTCCACTGCGCTGTGGGAGTGCGCACCGCGCCATAGCTCAGCGGGGTGCGGAACTGACGCTCTGCCGCGCAGAAATGGCTGGAGGTCATGGCCAACAGGTTCTGCGCCGCCCCGCTGCTGCACAGCGCCGCGCCCAGCGCCAGCGCCTCGGCCATGGTGCTGCACGCCCCGAACAGCCCCGCAAAGGGCACGCCCAGCTCCCGCAGCGCGTAGCCGGAGGCGGTGCACTGCGCCTGCAAGTCCCCTGCCAGCGCAAGGTCTACCCGCTCGGCGGGCAGAGCCGCCTTTTGCAGGCAGAGCCGTGCCGCCCGCAGCTGCAGCTGCTTTTCGGCGGCCTCCCAGCTGCACTGTCCCAGCCGGTTGTCGGTGGTCAGTTCGTCAAAGCCCGCTGCCAGCGGGCCCTCGCTCTCTTTTTTGCCGCCCACCGCCGCCTGTGCGGCGATGACCGGTGGGGTGTGGAACAACAGGGTATCGCCCCGGCGCTCTGTCATAAAATTTTCTCCTTTTTTCTACAAAAAATGCCCCGGCACGTGCTATACTGGTGTTGCGGCGCTGCAATATCCGGCGGGGCTGTTCCGTATTATAAAGCAGAGGCCCCCAGCAGCCAGAGCACCGCGCCGTACACCACCGCCGCCAGCGTGCCGTACACGATGACCGGCCCGGCGATGAGGAACATCTTTGCGCCCGTGCCCGGCACCCGTCCCTCGGCCTTGAACTCGATGGCTGCACTGACCACCGCGTTGGCAAAGCCGGTGATGGGCACCAGCGACCCCGCCCCGGCCTTTGCCGCCAGCTTCTGGTACCAGCCCAGCGTGGTCAGCACCGCCGAGAGCAAGATCAAGGTGCAGCTGGTCAGGGTACCCGCCGCTTCGGCGTCCGCGCCCTGCCGCAGAAACAGCTGGCGCAGCCCTTCGCCCAGCAGGCAGATGCCGCCGCCTACACAGAACGCCCACAGGCAGTCTGCCAGAAGCGGCGAATGCGGCCCCGCCTTCTGCACCCGGCGTGCGTATTCCTGCGCTGTCATCTTCATCTTCCCGCGCCCCCTTTTGCGGATAGTCTGCCCGGGGCGGCGGGTGCTTATCCTTTTTTGTGAAAGAAGGTAGGTTCTATGCGTTCTTCCCATCACCGTAACCATCACGCCCGGCGTCTGCTCTGCCTGACGGCGCTGGCCTGCTTTGTGGCAGGCGGCACCGCCTACGCCTGCACCCGCAAGGCTGCGGTGCCGCAGCTGCCCGAGCTGCCTGCCGAGAGCCTTGCGCTGCCCGCCGAGAACGGCGCGCAGCAGAGCCTCCTTACCGCCGCACAGGCGCAGGCGCTGCTGGACGACCCCCGTATGATCCTTGTGAGCCGCACCCACAAGATGCCGGAGGACTACCCTGTCGAGACCAAGGAATGCGGCTCGGCTACCGCCATCAACAAGACCTTGCAGACCGAAGCCGCCGAGGCCTTTCTCTCCATGCAGGCCGCTGCCGCCAGGGACGGCGTGGACGTGCGGATGCAGAGCGGCTACCGCAGCGTCAGCTACCAGAAAAAGCTGTACGACAACAAGACCCAGTACTACCGCAACAAGGGTCTGAGCGAAGCCGCCGCCCGGGAAAAGGCGGCTGCCATCGTCAACCCGCCGGGCTGCTCGGAGCACAACTGCGGCCTTGCCGCCGACCTGAACAGCCCGGAGCACACCACCCTTGACACCGGCTTTGCCGACACCGCCGCCTTCCGCTGGCTGTGCGAGAACGCGGAGCAGTACGGCTTTATCCTGCGCTACCCCAAGGAGGCGGAAAGCGTGACCGGCATCACCTACGAGCCGTGGCACTGGCGCTATGTGGGCCCGGAAAACGCAGCCCTGCTCAACCGGAGCGGCCTGTGTCTGGAGGACGCAGTAGCCGTTTTGCAGCGCATTGCCGCCGGGGAGACCGTGACCGGTTAAAATCCGATGAAAACTGCCGGAGAACCCTGTGGGGTGCGTTGCAATTTACCTGCTGTTATGGTAAGATAAATACAGTCTGCCCCGGCGCGCGATACCGCCCCGGGCTGTGACAAATGAATTCAACAAAAGAAGGAATATTTTATGATAAACCGCACAAAACTCTCTGTGATCGCCGTCAGCGCCGTGCTGGCTGTTGCCCTGACTGGCTGCGGCGGCAGCGCTTCTTCCGCGCCGTCCTCCGTGTCCAGCGCCTCCGCCTCTGCACCGGTCTCCGATGCAGCTTCTCCGGCGGCGGATACCACCGAAAACGGCACTATCGATTTGGACAGTATCGTTAGCAGTCTGCTGAAAACTAACACAATCTCAAATCAATTCGAGATTGACCCTATTAGTATCGAATATGATTTTCAGTTAAAGGCTGAAGATATCGTTAGTTACAAGGGCGTAAAGAGCAACGACAATGGCGATGCCGGTTTAGTTATCGCCGTTGAAGCTGCTGACGGTAAGGTTCAAAATGTTATTGACGGCATGAACGCCTACAAGCAGCAGTTGATTGACACTTGCAGCAATTATCCCGCTGAATTTGCACAGGCTTTGGAGAATGCCAACAATGCAATCATTGCCAGCAAGGGAAATCTTGTCATCATGGTTGTCAATTCCAACGAGTGCACCGCAGACCTGAACAGTGCTGTGGACAGCGCCCTGAACAGCTGAATCTGATCTTCTGAGCCGGTGCCATCTGCGGCATCGGCTTTTTTCAGTAGAAAGCCCCTGATGAGGGGTATTTCTGCTGAAGCTGCGCCCGCATCCGTCATGCCACCTTCCCCCGGCCGGGGGAAGGCTGAGTCTGTAATTCCGTGTAAAAAAGGAGGCTGACCCCTTGGTTTTCAGCACCATCATCTTCCTGTTTCGTTTTCTGCCCATCACGCTGGCGCTGTACTATCTTGCCCCCGCAAAACTGAAAAACACCGTGCTGTTTTTGTGCAGTCTGGTGTTCTACTGCTGGGGCGAGGTGCGCTTTTTCCCGGTCATGGTGGCGCTTATCCTCATCAACTATCTCAGCGGCCTTGCCATCGAACATTTTGATGCAAAGCCCGCGCTGCGCCGCTTTTTTCTGCTGGTGGCGCTCATTGGCAGCTTAGGGATGCTGTTCTACTTCAAGTACGCAAACTTTGTGCTGCGCAGCGCCAACGCCCTGCTGGGCACCGCTTTTGCCGAAATTCAAGGCATCGGCACCCTGCCGCTGGGCATCAGCTTCTACACCTTCCAGACCCTTTCCTACTCCATCGACGTCTACCGCCGGGATGTAAAAGCCGAGCGCAACATCGTCGATTTCGGCGCTTATGTGGTCATGTTCCCGCAGCTCATCGCGGGGCCCATCGTCAAGTACCGGGACGTCTCCGACCAGCTGCACGTCTACAAGCACCGCTATAATTTAAAGCAGATTGAAGAGGGCATGACCCTGTTCACCTTCGGTCTTGCCAAAAAGGTGCTGCTGGCGGACGCCGTGGGCGCGCTGTGGACAGACATTATCGGGGTAGCCGACAGCCCCTCCACCACCTTTGTGGGTCTGGCAAACGCTTCCACCCCGCTGGTGTGGCTGGGCATCATCGCATACAGCTTACAGCTGTACTTCGATTTCTCCGGCTACTCCCTCATGGGCATCGGCATGGGCAAGATGCTGGGCTTCGATTTCCCCGCAAACTTCAACTACCCCTATATCTCCGCCTCCATCACCGAGTTCTGGCGGCGCTGGCACATGACCCTGTCCGGCTGGTTCCGGGAGTATGTGTATATCCCGCTGGGCGGCAACCGCAAGGGGCTCAAGCGGCAGATCTTGAACCTGTTCATCGTGGAGCTGCTCACCGGCATCTGGCACGGCGCGAACTGGAACTTTATCTGCTGGGGTCTTTACTACTTTGTGCTGCTGGCAGCTGAAAAGCTGTTCTTGCTGCCCTACCTGAAAAAGGGTAAGGTGTGGCCGCATTTCTACACCCTGTTCCTCGTGGTGGTAGGCTGGGCAATGTTCGTGGGCAACGACACCGGCGTGTCCTTCGGGCTGCTGTTCCAGAAGCTCTTTATCCCCTCCGGCGGGGTGTCGCCGCTGTATTTCCTGCGGAATTACGGCGTGCTGCTGGCGGTAAGCGTGGTGTGCTGCACCCCGCTGATCGAAAAGCTGTGGGATGTGCTGCGCAAGAACGTGGTCACCCGCTGCGCCGCCATCCTGACGCTGCTGGTGGTCTCCACCGCCTATGTGGTGGGCAGCACCAACAGCCCGTTCCTGTATTTTAACTTTTAAGGAGGCGGGAAGATGTCCAAACACGAGAAAAAGACCTCCTCCCTTTTGCACTACCCGGTGCTGGTGGTGTTCAGCCTGTTTTTCATCGGGCTGTTCGCGCTGGATATGGTCACCCCGGATCGCAGTTACAGCGAGCTGGAAAACACCACCCTGAGCCAGCGCCCGGCGCTGACCCAGTTCACCGCCAAGGGGCTGAACAGCTACTTTACCGCCTACACCAAATACGTCAAGGATCAGGTGGCGGGGCGTGACCAGTGGATCAGCCTGCAGAGCGTGGTGGAGACCACCCTGCTGCAAAAGCAGCAGAACGGCGGCATTCTGCTGGGCAAGGAGCACATGATGTTCCCCCGCACCTACGGGCTGCTTTCCAGCGAGGAGCGCACCCTGCCCAAAAACACCGCAGCGCTCACCAGCCTGTGCCAGCGCTACCCGGGCAAGGTGAATGTGCTGCTGGCACCCGCTGCCAGCGATATCTATAAAGAAAACGTGCCCGCAAACGCCCCCCTGCTGGACGAGGACGGCTACCTTGACCAGCTTTCCGCTGCGGTGCAGGCGGCCGGCGGCAGCTTTGTGGACGTGCGTCCCACCCTTACCGCCCACAAGAGCGAGTATATCTACTACCGCACCGACCACCACTGGACGAGCCTTGGTGCCTACTACGCTTACAGCCAGCTGTGCCAGACCCTTGGCCTTACCCCCTTTGATACCGCCGCCCACACTGCGCTGACTGCCGACGGCTTTTACGGCACCCACTACGCCAAGGCGCGCACATGGAACGCCGTGCCGGACGTGATCACCTACTACGACCTTGCCAACACCCTGACGGTATGGAACGTAACGGCGGCAGGCCAGCCCACCGAGGGGCAGACCACCGGCCTGTACGACACAGAGAAGCTCTCCGTTTATGATAAATACGCCATGTTCCTGCACGGCAACAACGGTTTAAGCCGGGTGCAGGGCAACGGCAGCGGGCGCATCCTTGTCATCAAGGACAGCTACGCCAACTGCTTTGTACCCTACCTGACCGCCAACTACGCCGACATTGACGTGGTGGATTTCCGCAACTACAACTACGGCTTGGACAAGCTGATCGCCGATAACGGCTACGACCAGATCCTTGTGCTGTACAACTTTGACAGCTTCAAGAGCGACCCCTACCTCTACCGCGCCGGAGTACAGGGGTAAACAGCCAAAAGCCTAAATTATTGCAGTCTATTTTCACAAATTTATAGCCGCAATTTCATGCGTCCCGCCAGTTTTTGCACAGATGTGCCAAAACCCCTTGATAAAATCCGACCACTGTTGTAGAATGGCCATATAGAGAACAATGCTCTATCAGCCTTTGGGTATAGACGCCGGGGGATCGGGATGCAATGCGGCATTTCCCTTTGACAAAGGAGTATTGATGATGAAAAAGATGAATTATCCCGCAGATTATGCGGTACTTTCCAACGAAGAAATGACCTATACCACCGGCGGCGGCGCAGTGGATGATGCTGCCAGTCTCGCCACTACTGCCGCAACGGTCGTAGGTGCTGTGGTGCTGGCCTCCAGCTACATCTGGGGCATCAAGCAGGCACGCACATGGCTGCAGCAGGACGGCAACAAGGACGGCAACTTCTTTACCGTGATGGGCCGCGCCACCGATGCCCTTGCCGCCGATATGGGCAAATCCGCCGGCAACTTTGTGCGGGATGCCGTTTCCACCACCATGGTGGTGGCACTGGCTCCCCTGAGCGCCATTCTGCTGGTCGTGCGCTGAGACCCTTTATTCAGAAAAAGCGGTGCGTTTTTGGGTGCACCGTTTTGGATAGCTTTGTTTCAAAAGGAGTGTTATTATGGAAAAAATGATGATGCCCGCGTATTACAACGTCCTGTCCACTGAGGAAATGACCTACACCGAAGGCGGCGCTACTGCTACCATGTCTGAGGCTCTGCTGTGCTGGCTGATTCCTCCGTACGGCTGGTTCAAAGGCGTGACCGCTGTCCGCGACTACCGCCGTAAGAACCCCAACACTTGGATGGAGAAGGGTCTGGATGCTCTGGCTACTGATATGGAGAAGAGCACTGCCAACACCATCCGCGACCTCGCCTGCGCTGCATGGTTCGTCACTTCAACCGCTTCTGGTGTCGGTCTGGTCATCAACGCAGCGATCATCCTGCTCTGATCCATCTTATCTCATAAGACCGGTTCGGAGTACACCAAAGAACAAAGCAAGCGGAGGCGCTGCCCGAAAGGGCAGCGCCTCCGCTGTTTTTGTACTTATTCTTCCGGCAAAGGATCTTCTTCCAAAGGTTCTTCACCTGTTCTGTCAAACAGCACACTCAGATAGTCCCTGCGGCCATAGAGTACTCGGTCGACCGTGACCACCGATTTTCCGGTATGGTAAAAAATCAAATAGTTTTCGCATACAAGGAACCGCTCTTCTCCTATTACTTCCGATATGGATGAAAGCAGCATTCCGCTCTCCGCAAAATCTTCCAGCTGATCTACTCTGTCCATGATTTTATTGACAAGTCTTTCCGCCGCCTGCTGATTTTGCAGATCAAGTGCAATATAATCCCAGATCGAATCCAAATCACAGCGTGCCTCGTCTGTGTATAAGATCTTATTTTTCATTTGCTCTTGCACGGAAATGCGCCCTCATTTCTTCACTGGTCAGACAGCCTTTCTCTTCCCCGGAGCGGCGACCTTTTGCGATCTCACTCATCAGACGGATCGTTGCCTGTGCTTTCTCATAATCACGCAGTTCCACAATGGCATATTTTCCGCGGCCGTTCTTGGTCAGAAAGACCGGCGAGCCTTCCTCCACATCCCGCAATACCTCGTTATAATTTCGCAAATCAGAGATCGGTTTAATATTCGGCATATTATCCACTCCTTTCAGTTTTAGTATAACGCATCTTGTTGTAAAATTCAACGTAAAATTTGCAGCAAAAAACAAAAATCCCCTGAACTGCTGTTTCCGGCAGCTCAGGGGATTTCATACCTTATGCGTTGAACATATCCTTCAGCTTTTTGAAGAAGCCCTTACGCTTTTCGTAGTTTTCTTCTTTCAGCGTGCCCTCAAATTTTTTCAGGGCATCGCGCTGCGCCTTGTTCAGCTTTTTGGGGATCTCCACCTCGCACTTGACGTACATATCGCCGCGGCCACGGCCGTTCAGGTACTGGATACCCTTGCCGCGCAGGCGGAAGGTGGTGCCGCTCTGGGTGCCCTCGGGCACGGTGTACTCCACCTTGCCGTCAATGGAGGGCACGGTGACGCTGTCGCCCAGCACCGCCTGACTGTAAGTGATGGGCACGGTGACCCATACATCGTAGCCATCGCGCTGGAACACCTCGCTGGGGCGCACGCTGACCATGACGATGACGTCACCGGCGGAGCCGCCGTTGGTACCGGCATCGCCCATGCCGCGCAGTGCAAAGCTCTGGTCGTCGTCGATGCCCATGGGGATGGACACCTCCAGCGTCTTTTTGGTAGCCACCTTGCCGCTGCCGTGGCAGACCTTGCAGGGGTTCTTTACCAGCTTGCCCTTGCCGCCGCAGCGGGAGCAGGGCTGCTGGGTCTGCATCACGCCAAAGGGGGTGCGCTGCTGGCGGATGACAAAGCCGCGTCCGCCGCAGTCCGGGCAGGTCTCGGGGCTGGTACCGGCGGCGCAGCCGGAGCCGTGGCACTCAGTACACTCCTGCTGGCGAGTGATGGTAATGTTCTTCTTGCAGCCGTGCACGGCCTCGTCAAAACTCAGGGTGATGCGCACCCGGATGTCCTGCCCCTTGCGGGGGGCGTTGGGGTTTGCCTGACGGGACGAGCCGCCGAAGCCGCCAAAGCCACCGCCGAAGATATCGCCAAAAATGTCGCCCAAGTCCACACCATCGCCGCCAAAACCGCTAAAGCCGCCGGGGCCGCCGCCGTTCTGTGCTGCATAAGTGGGATCAACACCGGCAAAGCCGTACTGGTCGTACAGCTGGCGCTTCTTCGGGTCCGAAAGCACCTCGTTTGCTTCGTTGATCTCCTTGAACTTTGCCTCGGCGTCCTTATCGCCGGGGTTATAGTCCGGGTGGTACTTCATGGCAAGCTTGCGGTATGCCTTTTTGATCTCGGCATCGCTTGCGCCCTTGGATACCCCCAGCACTTCGTAATAATCACGCTTTTCCTGTGCCATATCCACTCACCTCTCCGGGAACGCCCTCCCCGGGTAACGCCCCGGTCGGTTCCTCACTCTATAAACCAGCAAGAGCCGCCCCGGCCTAAACCGGAGCGGCTTTTGCTTTATTGCGCGTGTGCCCGCCGGTTTGGCCGGACACAGCGCTTTGTTTCAGACTTAGACTTCCTTGAAGTCGGCATCCACAACGCCGTCATCGTTGGGCTTTTCGTTGGCTGCGCCTGCGTCAGCACCGGGCTGTGCACCGGCGGCCTGCTGTGCGGCAGCGGCTGCCTGATACATCTTCTCGAACACCTGGCTCAGGGCTTCCTGCTTTGCCTTGATGTCGTCCACGTTGCCGGACTGGACAGCGGTCTTCAGGTCAGCAAGCTTTGCCTCGGCATCGCTCTTCACGTCTGCGGGCAGCTTGTCGCCGTTCTCCTTCAGCATCTTCTCGGTCTGGAACACCATCTGGTCGGCACCGTTGCGGATATCGACCTCTTCACGCTTCTTCTTATCGTCGGCAGCAAACTGCTCAGCTTCCTTCACAGCCTTGTCGATGTCCTCCTTGGACATATTGGTGGAAGCGGTGATGGTGATGTTCTGCTCCTTGCCGGTGCCCAGATCCTTAGCGCTGACCTTCACGATGCCGTTGGCATCGATATCGAAGGTAACTTCGATCTGAGGTACGCCACGGGGAGCCGGAGCAATGCCGTCCAGATGGAACACACCCAGACTCTTGTTGTCGCGGGCAAACTCACGCTCGCCCTGCAGCACGTTGACCTCAACAGAGGGCTGGTTATCGGCTGCGGTGGAGAACACCTGACTCTTGTGGGTGGGGATGGTGGTGTTGCGGTCGATGATCTTGGTGCACACGCCGCCCAGAGTCTCAATGCCCAGGCTCAGCGGGGTGACATCCAGCAGCAGCAGACCCTTCTTCTCGCCGTTCAGAACGCCGCCCTGAATAGCAGCACCGACAGCCACGCACTCATCGGGGTTGATGCCCTTGAAGGGATCACAGTTCAGTTCCTTCTTCACTGCGTCGT
>ENA-OZUY01000860-OZUY01000860.1-human-gut-metagenome-genome-assembly--contig:-NODE-860-length-10116-cov-4.545473_pt1 | contig 10116 bp, 10 predicted proteins | sample MGYA00243443_ERZ654041 | MGnify/ENA primary metagenome ERZ654041 (study PRJEB26926, sample SAMN06164880) | human gut metagenome | biome: ENVO:00009003; feature: ENVO:2100002; material: ENVO:00002003... | reverse complement strand
ACGTGGGCAGCACGGAACACCAGCGGCAGATCATTGATACCTTTGTCAACTCGGTCTACGTCTTTGATGACCGGGTCGTACTCAATTTCAACTTCACGGACGATGCCAAGACGGTCACCCGTGAGGAAGTGTTGGGTTCGAGTGCTGTGGACAATGCTCCACCAAACGTAAGGCCGTTTACCCGAAAAGGTAAGCGGCTTTTTCTTATACCTACGTGATTTTTGATATGCAAAAGTGAAGCGGATTCACTTTTGCATATTGATAATGAAACGTGTAGGAGGCCCCCTTTTCAGTCGTTTGTAGCAAGTTTGTAGCAGATCTGTAGCAAAATTCGGAGAGGAACGGCAAAATGACCTCAGAAACCCGATTTTTGCAGATTTTTTGGTATAAAATTTTATCCTTGAATTTTGTGCAGAATGACGATGGTGCTTTTCATTCGGATTCTGATGCCGTATTATAAAGAAAAAGATCATGGATGAAAGGAGAAATCGCTGTGCGCTACACCATCCGGCATTTTGATTTGCCACTGCTTACCTTTGAAGCAAACATGGACAGTGCAGATACTGGCCTCCATTTTATAAAGGTCTACGAAGAAAACCGTTCTTTTCTACCTTTGAATCTGACTGTATCAGAAGATAGTGTAGAACGCTGGCTGCGGCATCGCGCAATTCCGAAGAACCGAGCGTATGTAGATGCTCTGCTCTCTAAGGTGGGGCTTTCTTTGAATCGACCGCTTGGAATTATTGCAGCCAATAAAGGTCTTTCACTCAATGATTGCTTTTGGGTAGATGCAGAGGGTTCCGGTGACACCTTTGAAAAAGTAAATCTTTACGATAACCGATTCAGTCAGGTGCTGGCAGCAATCGCCTTTACAGGATATGGCAGCAGCATACGAACTTCGCTTGCGTCCTGCCCGGAGTTCTCGACCAACGGGATGCTGCCAAAATGCTGGCGCAGACAAAACGGAAAAATCTATCTTTATAAAGGTGGCACGTCAGGGTTCAGCAATTTTGGATTTGAACCGTACTCGGAACTGTATGCTTATCAAGTTGCACAGGTGATGGGCGTGAATGCGATTCGCTACACCCTGACAAAAGATCTGAAAAAGACGCTTTGTTCCAAGTGTGAGCTGTTCACCAGCAAAGAGTATTCTTATATTCCCATCGGACAGCTTGTGTCCAAAGGTGGAATAAAAGCAATTTTTGCGTATTATCAGACGTTAGGTCAGAACTTTGTGGATGCACTGGAAGATATGCTGGTCTTTGATGCAGTCATCTGCAATACAGACCGCCACTATGGAAATTTTGGTGTGCTGGTAGATAATAAGACCAACACGATTGCGGCACCTGCACCGCTGTTTGACCACGGAAACTCGCTGTTCAGTCTGGGCGGAACGGATCTTTGGGACAACCAGAAAGCATTTGATGAATATGCCCGCACACTGCTTCCGCTTGCATACGATGATTTCTTTGCAGCTGCAAAGAGTGCAATGAAAACTCGTCACCGTGCAATGCTCCATAAGCTGCTGGATTTCCATTTTGACCGCAGAGCGACACGTTATAATCTGCCGCCAAATCGCTTGAAGATGATCGAAAAAGAGGTACAGCGCAGAGCAAGAGTGCTTTTAGGGTAAAAAAGAAACCGTCAAACGTAAGAGATTGCTATCTCATGCGTTGACGGCTTTTCTTGTTAGTGGATAGGATGATTCTCTTTGAAAACAGCAGAGACTCTATTCGTTTGAATCTTTCGACAGGGGTGATTCTTCTTTCAGAGAATACCCTAAAATATTCAATTGATGGATTACCTCCTCAGAAGATTTTCTGCCAAGATTTCTTATTCCAAAAATTTCGTCCTCCGTCATAGTCACCAAATCATCAGTCGTTTTAATTCCTGCACGAGTCAAACAATTATATGATCTAATTGAAAGATTCATATCATCAATTGAAATTGTACGATATGGTGCTTTCCCGATAATAGTATTTAATTTTTGAAGAGAATCTTTGTTTGGAATTTTTACGGTTTTATCTATATCATTGTAAGTTAAATACCCCAAGTGGGTTAACAGAGTCAAGACAGCATCCCTATTAGAAAAATCAAATATATCTCCGCAAAATGTACCTATATTTATTGGTACAGATTTTCCGTTTTGCAGGTGTTCAATGGCCTCTTTTAGGCCACTCACATTTACTTTTGGTAAGTCTATGCACTGTTCGTCCCAATAGGATTCGTACTTATGCTGTAGCATCGCATCCACAACAGATTTAGGGCTGTACATGGAATAATGCTCATCTCCGGACCGCCGATGCGCAATCAGGTCATAGCCATCATACCATGCTTTGGCCTCCTCAAAGCTCATCTGATACTTTTCGCAAAGAGCAGACACTTCTGATTCGGTAAAGCCAAAATACTCTGCCAGTTCACCGGGATCGGTCATGGAATACTCAGTAAACATATTTAGTGCAGAGTGGGAGCCGTACTTTTTAATGGGTAAGATGCCTGTCATGTAGGCCAATGCAACGTAATCCTTGTCTTTGAGCCAAGCTCGCAGAAAGTCAAGATATTTCTTCTGCGCATCCTGATTTTGCTGGTATTCCCGAAACAGGCAATCCCATTCGTCAATCAAAATCACGAAAGAACGATTTGTTTTTGCATAAATGTCTTTCATGACCTGAATGAGGTTGTTTTTATCCCGAAAACGGACATTTTGAAAATGGTCCGTTAAATCAAATACAAGATATTTTTGCAGCATTGTTAGCATTTCATCCATGCTATGCGTCATGCTGAGAAATTCCTGCATGTTGACTTTAATTACGTCATATTGGTTGAGGTGCTGCTGATAAGATGACACATAGTGGATTTTCAAGGAACTGAACAACGATGCGGAATTCTCACCACGGTCATAGTAAGCGGCTAGCATATCGGCAGCCATCGACTTGCCGAAACGGCGAGGACGACTGACACAGATGAACTTCTGTCTGGTGTTCAAAACGGCATTGGTCTTTTCGATCAATCCGGTCTTATCTACATAGATTTCGGAGTTTAGGCTTTCCTGAAAGCCCTTGCTGCCCGGATTCAGATAGCTTCCCATATGATGCCTCCTATCCTGAAAATATCATTGTATTCATTATACTCTAATCCATCAGGAAGCACAAGAACGGGTTGATCAAAGCGAAAAGAAAACATCTTGTGTTGTGCATAGCGTAATTCTCATATAAAGCTCTTGTATGCATACTCCTGTGGGAGTATAATTAGAGCGAGGAGGTGGTTCTGTGGAAAAAACAATTTATCACGGTTCGGATCATATTATTAAAAAGCCAAAGTTCGGCTATAGCAAGCCCTACAATGACTATGGCATCGGTTTTTACTGCACTCAGAACCCCAACATGGCCAAAGAGTGGGGTATTGGCATCGACCACAATGGCTACGCTAACCGGTATAAAATCGAATGCGACGGTTTGACCATTCTGGATTTGAACGCTCCCGGTTACACGATGCTGCAGTGGCTGACGATTCTTTTGGAGAACCGCGAATTCGATACTTCTGCCCCGCTGGCCGCAGAAGCCAAAGAATACCTGATGAACACTTTTCACCTCGACTATAAGTCTGCTGATATCATCATTGGCTACAGGGCAGATGACAGCTATTTTTCCTTTGCATCCGATTTTTTCAACGGTGCAATCTCTTACCGCCAGTTGTGCAATGCCATGCGCTTGGGCAAGCTGGGGCAGCAGTTCGTGCTGAAAAGCAAAGCGGCCTTTGAACAGCTGGAATTTCTCGGCTATGAGACCGCAGACTCTAAAGAATGGTATAAGAAAAAGGCCTTCCGTGACCAGACAGCCCGCCGCCAATATTTTGACGTGGAACGCAACTGCCGTCAGAGGGGAGACCTTTATATTACCACGATTCTCGACGAGGAGATGAAGCCCAATGATCCACGCTTACGATAAAAGCTATCTTTCTGCTGCACAGAAAAATCTTGCCCGGATGTTGGATTATCTTGTCAACGATCTGCATTATCCGTTGGAGACGGCATGGCAGTGGTTTGTGACCAGTGAACTGTCTGCCCGGTTCGAGCAGGGGGATTGTTCTGTGTTGGTGGGCTTGTCCGGTGTAGAACTTGCCCGCGCTGTACTGGAGCAGGCGGGCGAAGCCGTGCCCATGCAGAAACCCTCGTATGCCTACGACCGCAGCCCGGAATACTGGACAGGCTGGGCTCTTGCCTATTACCAGTGGCTGACCGGTCTGCGCTTTGCGGAGATTGAACAGGCAGTGTCTATCGCGGAGGTGCGGCTGCTGTATACGCCCTACCACGAGATGGATGTACGGCAGTTTGCAGACAAGATGAACGAGTTGTACCGTGCGGCAAAGCCGGAAACAAACCTGAAAGCCATGCGCACATTGGCCGGATTGAGCCAATCGGAACTGGCAGGACAGGCTGATGTGCCTGTGCGTACCATCCAGCAGTACGAACAGCGACAGAAGGACATCAACAAAGCACAAGCAGAAACGCTGCTTCGCCTTGCGCGTGCGCTGAATTGCAACGTGGAGGATCTGATGGAGAAAGTTCCACCGCTGAATTTTATCGCAAGGCAAGAAAGTAGAGCAACATGAAAACAGCATATTTGCGATATGCAATTCAACGCTGTTGCCGTTGCATTAAAAAGTTGAATTGCAATAAATAAGAATGAAGCGATGAGACCTGACACAGATTGTGCAAACAAAAAAGAAAGCTGCCATCCATGAGAGAAAAATTCTCACGGATCGGCAGCTTTTCTCTTTGAAGTTGTTATGCCTTCGTTGTGGTCAGAACTTCATCATTGACCAGCTGATTGGCCTTATCGAATGCTTCGATCATCTGGGTCGCTTTCGGATGGAGATAGACTTCATCCAGCGTTTTGGATTTGGGCGTGTGCCCGACAGCGCGTTTCAGGATATCCTTGTTGACGCCTGCGCGGTCACAAAGGCTGGCGTATGTATGCCGGGTGGTGTAGGGCGTATAAGTGGCGAGCTTCCCGGCAAACTCCGGTTTACGTTTGCCGTTTTCGTCGTAAGGATTTGGCTGGATGCCGATTTCCTCCAAGAACGGATAGAATTTGCGATTACGCCAGTTCTTTTCGTTCCAGAATCCACCTTTTCCGTTAGGAAAGAGTGGGCCGTTTTCCACAGAGGTGGCATACGCATGTTCAAAAATCGGGATTCCGAAGTCAAGAATGGGAATGATACGGTTGCGTCCGGCCTCAGTCTTGCAGCCGCCGATCAGATAAGCACCAGATTCCGTGCGGTGAAAATCTTCGTGTTTGAAGTGCAGCAGCTCATAGATACGCACTCCACAGGCCAGAAGAGCAATTACCATCTGTCCGGTGGGAGTGTTCTTTTGGTTCAGGATCAGCGTCACCTGTTCGTCCGTGAAGATTTCGCGTTCCGGCGATTTACGCCCCTCAACTTTCAGGACAGATGCAAGGTTGGAATCCACGACACGCCAGCCAATGGCTGTGCGATACAGCTTGCTGATAAGAGTACGCTCTTTTTCCAACATGCTCTGAGACAGGCCATCATCGGCCATTTTATCAAGGATGTTTTGGAAGTCCTGTGCATAAAGGGCCTTATCAGAACGGCCTTTGTACTCACGAGATTCCAGAAAGATCTCGTGAATTTTTGCTAAGGTGGAATCTTGATATGGTGTAGCAGGGCGTTTCATCATTTCAGCACGAACCGCTTCGGCTTCTTCACGGGTGACATAAGTGCCGACAGTTTTTACAACTGTAATACCTGTGTGAGGGTCAGGGATTGGCATACGGAGCAGCCACGGTTTCCGGCGTGTTCCGGACATTCGTGTGATGCTGCCATTGCCAGATGAGGCTTTCAGCCGGGGCGATTCTCGCTTGGCTGGAACAGTAGGCGGTGCTCCTACACCGGGGGATGGTGCTGTGCCAACAGGATGACCGCAGGCAGAGCAGAATTTGGCGGTATCGGAGATTTGATGACCGCAATTTTCACAGAACATAGATTTGAACCTCCAATTGATCTAAATTTGCTTCAAAAAATGCCCTCGGCATCTGGAGGATGCCGAAGGCGGATGGTCGAATTAGTTGCGGGTGCGGGAGAGCTGGTAATCCAGGCTCTGCTCAGCCGTGAGCCCCTTCTGGATAAAATTTACCAAATTTGGGTAAAAGATGTAGATACGTGATCCGTTCGGTACGTGACTTATGTAACCGGCGGCTACGAGATTGCGGAGACTGTGGTATGTTATATCATACCCTTCGCTCCGTGCACGACGTGCGGCACCTGTTAGTGTAAGAAAATCCTGCGGCTTATTAACCATAATTTTTCTCTCCTTTCGTAAACTGATGGAAAGCACAGGTGGCTTTTCATAATAAGCATATCTTTTTGAGATATAGGACTCTTAAAGGGCGATTAAGGGTACCAGGGAAGATCTGGCATTTTTGAGAAGTCATAACGCTCCAAAGAATGCAAATCGGGTTGTACTTCCTCATATTGGGCGTTTAAAGGGGGAACGACATAGCCGCAGTTAAAAAATTGACTCTGGTCACGCAGCGTGATAGCACTACAATCGATGTATTCACAATCGCCGGAAGTGTGACATGGAGGCGCTGTAAAGAAAATTGGGGCGCCCATAGTTGAAAGCAGATCAGCGTACTCGGGAGAAACAGGGTTTTCAAAAAATCCATCTGGGATGTTCATGATAAATCCTCCTTAAAAATGATTGACAAGCGAAGCATTTAAAGCTTTACTTATATTACAAGAACACTTGGTTATAAATTTCTGCCTTTGAATGCTGGCAATGGAATCAGGTGCTCGATTTCGACAATGAAGCCGATGCAATGTCTTCCAGATGACTGACGTTCACACAAATAGGAGCGCGAGTTGGTTTGGAGTCTTCTCCAATATAGATAGGGCCTTGAAAAACGCACTGCCCAACCTCCAGATTCCGTAAAAGGCCAGAAATCTCAGCCCGATGCTGTGGAGATGCGAGAAGCTCGGCATAATACTTTACTTCTAGGAGAGCAGGGTGAAAGAGAAGTTTGTGGTTTGCTTGGCAGAGCATTGTTCTTTCGGACGCGTTAAACTCACGGATACTTTGGCTGGCAAGGATCACATTCAGAGAGTATTTTCTTCCTTCTGTCAGGATTTTGCCAAGATAACAGTCCTTGTCGATGGAGAGGTTCTGCATCTCATCTATGTAGATGTAGCGTGGCGGTTGTCCTCCCTGTGATGCAGTGCGAAACTCATCAAAAAGAAGTAAGTCAACAATCACGTTCTTGAAGAGGGGCGGAAACTTGCTTAGGCTGATGTTTTCGATTCCGAAAGAATAGTTGACAGACTGATGTCTAAAAATATTGTGCCGCAGGAGAGGCGCAAGATAAGCCATTGCGTTTCTTGATGCTTTCGTGTCAAATTCTTCAAGGGCTTTGAGAACTGCTGGAAAAATGTCTGGATTATTGTCGCGGTCTGAAATTGCATATTCAAGAGATTCTGAGAGGGCGGTTGTTGAAGAACGGCTTAACCTGAGATGGCGAGCTATAATATTGGAAAGCGTATAACTTAAATCTGCAGGTGATTCCATAGTTCCATCCGCATAGTGCAGTGGCTCGAAAAGCGTTGTTGGAATTGGCGTGTTGTATGCATCAATTTGTGAAGACAGATGTTCAAATGACTTTCTGAAAATTGGAAAGAGATGTTCCGGGGCAGAGGAGTTATGAATATCGATGCTGCGGACGCTATAGCTCTGATTGGCCTTTTGCAGCACGATACTTTGGGCAGCAACACTCTTTCCGTAGCCGGATTCACCGAGGATGACATAAGAATCGTTATCCTGTCCGGGGATACTTTTTGTGGAAACGGATAGTTCTTGGCTGCCCTCATAGTACTTTCCTATGTAGGTTTGCGATAGCATAGACATAATAATCAAACTCCTTTTTATTTTTAGATTTCAACAAGGTCACGACTTCCGGGTTGATGTAGGCTACTTCTCAGAAGTGTTCGAAAGCGAAAATCCTTTGATTCATTTGGTGCAAAGGTGAGCGTTTTGGGGACTGATCCCGAAAGAACCCCGGCAGTTTTCAGACGATTGAGCACGTCGGACGGCATATAGGATCGCAGCTGCACCTTAATGATTTTCTTCAAAAGGGCAGTCGATGTATAATAATAGGTATCATCATATAGAATCTCCTTCTGACAGTCAAAACTGCTATCGACATCTTCGAGTGGACGAAAACAAATCATATCACTTCGCCGGGCTGCATAGAGTGCATTCCGGAATAAACTGTTGATACTATCTCCATTGAACCTCTCCCAGTATTGAATATATAGGGTAAGGCATTCATTATGGGAACGTGCAACTACCCCTTTTTGACTGGGGTCTCTGATAGAAAAATACCACTGTACGACAGCAGCAATCGCGGCTAGTACGGAAATTTCCTGTCGAACGGGGCAGTCTTCTCCGAGTTCGTCAAAAAATTCTGTGTAAACTTTATCGATTTGAGCTTCAAATGCATCGGAGTTCCCGATAATCAGCTTTATCAGATCTCCAATTGAATTGAGCGAATTGGTTCTAACGCAGTGGTCAGAGAAATTTTGTACTGGTAAACAAAATATTCGCTGCCGAGGTGTTAAGTCTTGAGACACCACGATATATACGGGGTGTCTCTGATCGCTTTGCATAGAATTCATCAGCGCTTGATAGTTTTTGTCCCGACTATAGGCACTGGAAGACTCATTGAAGTTGATGTTTTCAGCGCGAATCCATACAAGAGGGCGGTCGATCAAGCTTTCTAACTCTTTTTTAAATACGCGAGATGATTCGTCAAGGCTCAAATCTGTGTGTAGATACCGGTTATGCGTTAGTACACAGAACGGGCGTCTGATCCATAACTCGGGAGATAAACGTCCCTGTAGGACGGCATATAGCGATAGCAACTGATACATCACCATGTCAGATGTGGACGGGAGAGTAAAGCTAAAAAGCACCGTGTTAAGATCAACCCAGTTACTTTCTTGAAAACCCCATGAGTTTTTAGAGGAATACCAGCCGGGAGAGTACTTTATCAGCGGAGAAACAGAATTGAGCATAGGTGCGGTATAACGAGCAATTAACTCAGCACAAATGGTAGCTGGATGATTTGCATCGACAATAAAACCATTGTCTTGTAGTAAATTGTAACGTTGCAGGGCGCTGCAATCAGCATCGACTATAACGCTCTTGTGTTCTCCTGTAGGAGTATCGAACGTATATTTGATGAATCCCTTTTTTGTGTCATGTTCTATTATCTTTTGCGCCTGTAGATTTCGGCAAGGGCTAAAAGGTTTTCCAACGGTACTGACGCTATTACTGTACAAGAGGACTAGATAACCCTGAGGATCAGTAGTTAAGCCATAGTTTTCGAAACTGAGTGCCTTCTGTCTGTAGGCTTTTTGTGCGTCACTCTCCCATGCCGCTTTAAGCTGATCGCATTGAGAGGATGATGGCTGTTGTGATTGGTGCGAGGGAGTAGATGGCGGTACAGGACTATTTGATGGTGCGGCACTATAGTAAGTTGAACATTGTGTAACATCCTGCGTCGTGGTAACTGTTTGTGTCCAGTTTCTTTTAGGAAAAGTCGAACTGACTTCTTCTGGCGGATTATAGGGTGTTCCATCAAGATTCTGAAGAGCATTGATCATGCCACTAGTGTTTGAAGCATTCATAAAGTATCCTTTCTTATCTTATGAGGTGAGTTGGCGGACGGCAGGCAGTTTGTCCGGTCGGTCTCGGGGTCAACTGCCCGCTATGCGGTTGTCAAGGTGCAGACTGGAGGGAAAGATACTGTGATCTTTCTAATTAAATTTTAACACTTTTGAAGGAAAACAAATTTGAGTTTTCGTGACCGAAAATGAGAAAAGTATCAAAATAATGTAAAAGGCCGACTTTTGGAGAGATGAAATGATTGAGAAAATGGTATTGTTTGAAAATCAAAAGCAACTGGAGGAAACTCGCGATGAGCTGGAAAGATGCAAGCGTTTTAGCTTTCGATTGTATGCGAAAGAATTACCGTTGGAATTGACTTTAAGTCATGAAGAAAACAATGAAGTCAATGCGGTCAAAGCGATTTTGAAAGA
>ENA-OZUY01000823-OZUY01000823.1-human-gut-metagenome-genome-assembly--contig:-NODE-823-length-10383-cov-4.781371_pt1 | contig 10383 bp, 10 predicted proteins | sample MGYA00243443_ERZ654041 | MGnify/ENA primary metagenome ERZ654041 (study PRJEB26926, sample SAMN06164880) | human gut metagenome | biome: ENVO:00009003; feature: ENVO:2100002; material: ENVO:00002003... | reverse complement strand
CGTGGGCTCGGAGATGTGTATAAGAGACAGACTCAATTTAGTTGACAAATACCCCCTAAAAATCCGATAATAGAGGTAGCTTAATTTTGAGACTATTTGAACGGAGAGGGTCAGACATGAAAGATAAAGACAAACATGGATTTGGTACTTTCGGTGCCATAGTATTAGGAGTTACGGCAGTTGCAACAGCAATTGTGGCAGTCAGCAAGAGCAAGAAGAAAAAGCAGAGTTTAAACAGTTTCCTGAAGGATGAACTTGTCAAACTTCCGCTTTTTAGTAAGAACGAATCCCACCACGCTAAGAAAAGCGCAGCAGACGAGGACGATATTTTTGTGGATGAGGACAACGAACCACAGAATGACAAAGCCACATCTTTTTACGATGAAGACATTTCTTACGAAGAAGATGAGGAATTCCAGTCAGTATCCAAGGCAAAGCCTATCGTGGATTTCAAACCAAAGCACGAAGAAGCAGAGAAACCTGCCGAGGCACATGATGTAGCCGGGGAGCCGGAAACAGCAGATGTTCAGGATGTAGCCGAGGAGCCGGAAGCAGCCGAGGCACAGGATGTAGCTGAGGAGCCGGAAACAGCAGGTGTGCAGGATGTAGCTGAGGAGCCGGAAACAGCAGGTGTGCAGGATGTAGCTGAGGAGCCGGAAACATCAGAGGCGCAGGATGCAGCTGAGGAGCCGGAAACAGCAGGTGTGCAGGATGTAGCAGAGGAGCCGGAAGCAGCAGGTGTGCAGGATGTAGCAGAGGAGCCGGAAACAGAACCTGATGATACGTTTGTATTTGAGTCAGTGGTTGTTGGCAGGGAGTCAGTTAAAGACGAGCCTGTTGATATATCTGATAAGAAACTTGACAGGGAATTTATTGCAGAACCGGTTGATGCAGAACCGGTGAGAGATAATTTTGTATTAAATGATGAAGATTTTTCGGACGAAGTTCAGGAAATAGAAATCGATGATGTTACCGCTGAACCGGCAGTAGAAAAGGTTACAGAGCTTGAAAAAGAAGATGGTCCGGTATCAGCAGGTAAATATGATGATGTTAGTTCAGAAGCAGAAACCGCAAAAGAAACTTTTGCAGCTGCAGTTGAAACACCTGTAAGAGAAACTTTCTCCGATGTGGAATTTTTTGATGAAGAAGATGACACTGAAGAAGGCCTCCGCAACAACGAGTCATATTATGACTGGACTTATAATGTTGATGAGCATTACAGTGTAATAACTGATGGCACATGGGTATATTGTAAGTCAGATGATGTCCTCACAAGCGATTCTATCAACAAAAAAGGCGAAAGAGAGACAATCGATATAGCCGAAACTTTTAAAAACAGAATTAAGACAAAGGGATATTGCCTGTTGAAGTATATCGGAACGGACAGGGAGGTTATCGTACCTGATACTATCAATGGCAAACCGGTTGTAGCTGCACTTAACACATTTAGAAGCAATCAGATTGTTAAAAAAGTCATTCTCCCATCAACGATGCAGGGCTTGAGAAGGACTTTCTATAGCTGCTACCATCTTGACAGCATTACTTTTGCACCGGGAACCAATCTGGTATACGAATTGGATGCAATCATGTGTGGTAACAATGATATGGACAGCAATACAGAGGCAACAACGGTATACTGTTCACACGCAATCGCTGAATATATAAAAGGTCACTACAGATTAGGATGTCCTGTTACATTTGTTGAAAAATAATAGTAAATTACAGAACTTTGGTTACGCATAGTTAAAAAGTGTAACCAAAGTTTTTTTATTGCAATAAAGCGTGTGGGATGTGGGATGCAAAAACCCATGCATCCCGCCACGGCGTCTGCAAATCTCTACCCAAACAGCTCAAAATCGCTTAAAGTAAGTTTCCTTGCGGTTAAGTTGATTTTGCTGTCCGATGCAACTGTGAAATACACATCGGGTAGTAAGGCATCCTGATGGGTGAATAAGGATTTGGCAGGAGATTTACGGAGACTTTTGAATACGCCGTCACCGGAAAGTTTTGAAACAGCTTCCTTGTAAGTCCAGATACGGCAAAAGTCAGCCTCCGGAGCAGACGAAGACCTGATTGTGTTCAATTCGTCAGGAGAACAGATTTTGGCAAGCATTGAAGCAGGAACTCTGCGGACAGTTTCCACATCGATGCCTACAGGGGATGAATCAAAAATACACATAACGGCTTTGTTGCAATGACTGATGTTGAAATGGATTTCAGGGTGGCTTTTCAGGTAGGGTTTGCCATCCGATGAAATATCAAAATCAGGAGTGTCTGTCAGGCTGTATTCAGTGCGGTAGCCGTACAGGAAAAGAAGGTATGCAATTACGCAGGCAAGCCTGTCCTCAGGAAACTTATATTTTAGAGCACGCTTTAACCGCTCAGGAGGAAGAAGAGACATTAAACTGTCAAGCTGTCCTTTTGTTATATTTTTTAAATCCGTAAAATAATAAAGCATAACCTGTCCTTTTTAATAAAAAATACTGTAATCAGTATAAATATTTTATTTTTTTATTGCAACTTAATTTTACTTTGATATAATGTTATAGAAAACGGGGTGCCCTTGGAGGCTGAGATTATACCCATAACCTGATTTGGATAATGCCAACGTAGGGAGATATTTTGTTTTGACAGACAGACACTATCCTTATGTAGTTCTGTCTTTTATTTTACGGAAAGGTAAGCAAAGATATGAGAGAATATACAACACAGATGGATGCCGCTAGAAAAGGGATTGCAACGCCACAGATGAAAATTGTGGCAGAAAAAGAAAAAATGCAGCTTGAAGAGCTTATGGGATATATGGCAGAAGGTAAAGTTGTAATACCTGCCAATATTAACCATCAGTGTATCAATCCCGAAGGCGTAGGAAGTATGTTAAGAACCAAGATAAACGTCAACCTTGGCGTGTCAAGGGATTGCAAGGATTATGACATAGAGCTTCAGAAAGTAATGAGTGCCGTCAATATGGGAGCAGAGGCAATAATGGATTTGTCAAGCCATGGCAATACAGAGCCTTTCCGTAAAAAACTTACATCGGAATGTCCTGCAATGATAGGAACGGTGCCTGTTTATGACAGCGTAATCCATTACCAGAGGGATTTGTCCACACTAACAGCGGAAGATTTTATAGATGTTGTAAGACTTCATGCCCAAAACGGTGTGGATTTTGTGACACTCCATTGCGGAATAACAAGAAAAACAATCGACCAGATTAAGAACCATAAACGTAAAATGAATATCGTAAGCAGGGGTGGAAGCCTTGTATTTGCGTGGATGAGCATGACAGGTAATGAAAATCCGTTTTACGAATATTATGATGAGATTCTTGATATTTGTGAAGAATATGATGTGACAATTTCATTGGGAGATGCGTGCAGACCGGGTTGCCTTGCAGATGCAACGGATGTATGCCAGATTGAAGAACTTGTAAGACTTGGTGAACTTACAAAGAGAGCATGGGAGCATAATGTGCAGGTTATGGTTGAAGGACCGGGACACGTTCCTCTTGACCAGATTGCAGCCAATATGCAGGTTCAGAAGACGATATGTATGGGAGCTCCTTTTTATGTACTTGGACCACTTGTAACGGATATTGCACCGGGTTATGACCATATAACAGCGGCAATCGGAGGAGCTGTCGCAGCTATGAATGGAGCCGCATTTTTATGCTATGTAACACCTGCGGAACATCTTGCGCTTCCTAATGTGGAGGATGTAAAACAGGGCATTATCGCCTCTAAGATAGCAGCACACGCAGCAGATATAGCCAAGGGAATTAAGGGCGCAAGGGATATTGATGATAAAATGGCAGACGCAAGGCGTGTTCTCGACTGGGATGCTCAGTTTGAATGTGCGATAGACGGGGGAACGGCAAAAGCAATCAGAGACAGCCGTAAACCGGAGGATGACCACAGCGACACCTGCAGCATGTGCGGAAAGTTCTGTGCGGTAAGAAGCATGAATAAAGCACTTAACGGTGAATATATTGATATATTGTAGGGAAATAAAATGAATCGGAATAATCTTTTACTCTATCTTATAACGGACAGAGAAGCTGCCGGAGGCAGAAATCTTTGCGAATGTGTAAAAGCAGCGTTAGACGGCGGAGTGACAATGGTACAGCTTCGTGAGAAAAATATGGAATACGAAGAACTGAAAAAAGAAGCTTTTGAGATAAAAAAACTGTGTCATGAATACAAGGTCCCTTTTATCATTAATGATAATGTAAGACTGGCGCTTGAAACCGATGCGGACGGAGTCCACCTCGGACAGTCTGATATGGGAATTGAAGAGGCAAGACGGATTCTCGGGAAAAATAAAATAATAGGCGCAACTGCAAAGACGGTTGAGCAGGCGAAGGCTGCCATGGAACAGGGAGCCGATTATCTTGGAAGCGGGGCGGTATTTGGCAGCAGTACCAAAAAAGATGCAGTAACAATGTCTTTTGATATGTTGAAAAATATATGCAGGAGTGTTGCAATTCCCGTTGTGGCAATCGGAGGAATTAACCTTTCAAATGTTTCAAAACTTGCCAAAACAGGAATAAAAGGTGTGGCGGTAATTTCCGGAATCCTTACAGAAACGGATATTTGCGGTACATCAGAAAAATTCCGCAGAATATTAAAAAATATATAAAACACAGCGGCATGCCGGGGGCACCACTTTATGTCGCTATACAAAATTAATGCATGGAGGTAAATACTGATATGAAAACAGCATTAACAATCGCAGGCAGTGATTCCTGCGGAGGCGCCGGAATACAGGCAGATATTAAGACTATGACGGTAAACGGCGTATATGCCATGAGTGCCGTTACAGCTCTTACAGCCCAGAATACAACCGGCGTAAAAGATATTATGGAGGTGAGCAGCAGCTTTTTAAAAGAACAGCTGGAATGTATTTTCACGGATATCTACCCTGATTCAGTCAAAATCGGTATGATTGCCTCAAAGGAACTTATTAAAACAGTAAAGGACGCTCTTATAAAATACAAAGCAAAGAATATTGTTCTTGATCCTGTAATGGTAGCCACAAGCGGGGCAAAACTGATTAGCGACGACGCAATCGATACATTAAAAAAAGAATTATTACCTATAGCTGCGGTTGTGACACCTAATATTCCGGAGGCGGAAGTCCTTTCCGGAATGAAAATTTCCTCAAAAGAGGATATGGAGGCGGCGGCAGTAAGAATATCGGAAGAAAATCACTGTGCGGTCCTGCTCAAAGGAGGGCATAATCTCAATGATGCCAATGACCTTTTAGCAGACGGCAAAAACATCACATGGTTTCAGGGAAAAAGAATTGATAATCCCAACACACACGGAACGGGATGCACCCTTTCCTCTGCGATTGCAGCCAATCTTGCAAAAGGTTTTTCTCTTGTAGATTCTGTAAAGAAAGCAAAAGAGTATATATCGGGAGCACTTAACGCCATGCTTGACCTTGGCAAAGGGAGCGGTCCGATGAACCATGGCTTTATGATAAAATAAGATATTCCGGATTCTTAAAGGTAATGGGAAGAAGGAAAAATGGAAAAAATTAAATTAAAGAAACTTGTATTAACCGCAGTTTTTGCTGCCGTGACAGTTGTGGGTTCATTATTTTCATTCCCTGTTTTTGGGTCAAAATGTGCACCTGTACAGCACCTTATAAATGTGCTTTGTGCCGTTATTCTCGGACCGGGATATGGCGTTGCGGCTGCATTCGTATCAAGCCTTATAAGAAATCTTCTGGGGTTAGGAACCTTGCTTGCATTCCCGGGAAGTATGTGCGGAGCACTTTTAGCAGGACTTTTGTATCATTATATAAAGAAATTACCTGCGGCTTATATAGGAGAGGTATTCGGAACCGCCGTTATAGGCGGGATGTTGTCATATCCTGTGGCAGCTTTTATAATGGGTAGTAAGGGTGCGGCGTTGTTCACATTTGTTGTACCTTTTCTTATAAGTACGGCGGGAGGAACTTTGTTAGCAGTATTAATAACCGTACCGCTTAAACAGACAGGTGTACTGGATAAAATAAAGAGTGAACTGAACTCTTAGGAGGATTTATTATGGCATGGGCTGATATTTTTTCAAAAATTGCTGAAAAGAAACCGATAATACATTGCATAACCAATATTGTGACGGTCAATGACTGCGCCAATGTCCTGTTGGCGATAGGAGCGTCACCTGTAATGGCGCATCATGAGATGGAGGTTAAAGAAATAACTTCCGGAAGTGATGCACTGGTGTGCAATATGGGTGCGATTGAGAATTTTGAAGCAATGCTGATTGCAGGAAGAAAAGCGAATTCGCTGGGACATCCCGTGGTGATAGACCCGGTGGGTGTTGCATCTTCTTCCTACAGACGCAGCCTGTGCCTGAAACTTATAGAAGAATGTCATCCCACATGTATAAGGGGCAATGTTTCGGAAATTAAGGCACTCGCACTGGATGAAACAATATCTAAAGGCGTGGATGCAAAAAATGGGGAAAGCATATCCGATGATATGTTAAAAAAACTGGCAAAAAAATATAATACAATTATTGTAGTTTCGGGAGAAACAGACCTTGTAAGCAATGGGGAAAGCATTTATGAGGTTCACGGTGGAACACCGTTTTTTAAGGGAATAACAGGAGGCGGCTGCATGTCAACTGTAATAATTGCAGGATTTCTTGCAATTGAAAGAAATGTTGAAAGCGTTGCAGCAGCAGTCAGAACAGTTAATTATGTGGGAGAAAACGCGGCGAAAGTTACAGTAAACGGAGCAGGTGGTTCAATGACTTTTAAAAATGAATTTATTAATCTTTTAAGCATTCTTGCCAATCCGTCCTTCAAATCAAGAAAAAAAAGAAGATAAATTTGATTTTATTTATATTAAGAGGTATAATATTACACAAGGCTATGTAAATATTCCGGCAGGAGGTATTATTGAATGAGCGAATGTAATTCTGGCTGTGAAGAATGTAAGAGTAGAGAAAGTTGCGGAATTCGTAAGGCTCCTCTTAATAAAGAGAGTTCAATTCATAAGATTATCGGCATAATAAGCGGTAAAGGCGGCGTTGGCAAATCTACGGTAACAGCGCTCATTGCCAGAAGGCTGGCTTCAATGGGATACAGCGTCGGAATAATGGATGCTGATGTAACGGGACCTTCGGTTCCGGCAATGTTTGGTATCCACGGCAAGGTATTATCTGATGAAAATGGTATATATCCTATGGTATCACAGGAGGGCATAAAGATTATTTCAATGAATCTTTTGCTTGACAGTGAAGAGACCCCGGTCATATACAGAGGACCGGTTGTGGCCTCAATTATCAAACAGTTTTACAGTGATGTAATATGGGGCAGTCTTGATTATCTGCTTATAGATATGCCGCCGGGAACAGGAGATGTTCCGCTTACGGTATACCAGTCAATTCCTATAGACGGAGTGGTTATGGTTACATCTCCGCAGAATCTTGTTAAAATGATAGTTATGAAAGCTGTTAATATGGCATCGAAGATGTCAGTTCCTTTACTGGGAATTATTGAAAACTATAGTTATTTTAAGTGTGAAGACTGTGACAGAATATATGAAATATTCGGAAAAAGCACAGCTGCAAAGCTCGCTAAGGAGCTTAACACCACGGTTATTGCAAGGATTCCCATTATCCCTGAAGTGGCACAGTGCGAAGATAAAGGAATTCCGGTCACACAGGATATTGATATGGACCTTTCAAATTTATTATAAGGAAGATATATGAAAAAAGAACGAACAGGAAGTCTTATATGGAGACTTATTTATCCGCTTCTTATTTTTCTAGGAGTGGAATTGATTATAGAACTGGGTGCAACCATAGTATATTTTGCGGTTAAGATGCAAAGCGGTGCATTTGAGAATCTGAGTGAACAGGGAATAGTTGACGCAGCTACAGCATTTCTTACAGGGAAAGCATTGTATTTTACCCTTATAAGAGGTGTTGTCCTTATTCCGCTTTATCTTTGGATAATGAAAGTGGATACGAGACTTGACGTATACTATGAGAGAGATTTTAGATATACGGATTACCGTAAGACATGGCTTATTCTGCTTGTACCTGCAGGAATATGTGCGGCTATAGGTTTTAACGGACTTGTTTCGCTATCCGGAATTGAGAAATTTTCCAAAGCATATCAGGCTGTAGAGAAAATTACTTATTCAGGTAATCTTTTTGTACAGATAATGGCATCTGCAATAGCGGCACCGATAGTGGAAGAGCTTTTATTCCGGGGACTTATTTTTAAACGTCTGAGGAATGTAACACCTGCAGTATGGGCGATGGTTATATCAGGTCTGGTATTTGGACTTATTCACGGCAATCTTGTGCAGTTTGTGTATGCATTCCCAATCGGAGTGATACTTGCTTTTATTTATGAGATTTTCAAGACGATATGGGCACCGGTAATTTTCCATGTTTCGGCAAATTTCATATCGGTTATGCTTACCAATTTCCTTCCCGGAGTAGAATTTAATCTTACAGTGGGATTGTTGGCACTCGTATCTGTTGTGACACTTGCCATATTGTTTGTTATCTTATTCGTCATTGACAATAAGGTTAAACGTACTAAAATATAAAAAAATCAAATCTTTTGTTGGAGAGAGGTTATTATGAAAAAAATACTTTCAATAGCAGTTCCTTGTTATAATTCAGAAGCATATATGAAAAGATGCATAGAATCCCTGCTTGTGGGCGGTGATGATGTAGAAATTATCATAGTAGATGACGGTTCTACAGACAGAACTGCAGAAATTGCTGATAATTACGAAAAGAAATATCCAAGAATATGTAAAGTAATACATCAGGAAAACGGCGGGCACGGAGAGGCTGTCAATACAGGTCTTAAGAACGCAGCAGGATATTTTTTCAAGGTAGTTGACAGTGACGACAGGGTCGGCAGGGAAGCATATCTTAAACTGCTTGATATTATGCGCAAGGCTATTCTTGAAGAACATCCTCTTGATATGCTTATATCCAATTATGTATACGATAAAGCAGGTGTTAAGCGTAAGAAAGTTATGAGATATACAAGCATTCTTCCTACGGATACATATTTTACATGGGAAGATATGGGACATTTCAGACAGGACCAGTACATAATAATGCATTCTGTAATTTATAGGACGGAGTTATTGAGAGAGTGTGGACTTGTACTTCCAAAACATACTTTCTATGTGGATAATATTTTTGTTTTCCAGCCATTCCCTTATGTCAAAAGCATGTATTATGCGGATGTTAATTTTTACTGGTACTTTATCGGAAGGGATGACCAGTCCGTACATGAAAATGTCATGATTAAAAGAATAGACCAACAGTTAAGGGTCAACAGACTTCTTATTGATTATTATAATCCGGATATTATTGAAAGCAGTAAATGCAGGAAGTATATGCAGCATTATCTTGAAATAATAACGGCAATTTCTTCAGTAATGTGTTATCTTTCCAAAAAGGAAGAGAATTATGAGAAGAAAAAAGATTTATGGAAATATCTTAAGAGCTCTCATCCTAAGACCTACAGAAAACTTAAGAGAAATCCTATGGGATTTTTTATAAATATTCCGGGAAGAACAGGAAGGTTACTTACAACGGGAATATATAGAATTGTTAAGAAGATTTTTAATTTTAACTAAATATATACTTAAAAATGCACATCCTTTGCCGGTGCCGGTATCGGATGTGCATTATTTTTTACTGGATTTTTTTGAAAAATTTTGTTTTGTATGTTATCGGATAAATGATTGCGGCAAGAACTATTGCAGCCAATACGTCATATACTGAATGCTGTTTTAAGAAAACCGTTGATACGCATATTAATAAGCCCCAGATTGCTGTTATGATGCATACTTTTTTCTTATGTCTGCCGAAGGTCTTTGAATTGAATACAGCGAATTCTATAACTAAAGTATTATATACATGCAGACTTGGCAGGACATTGGTCGGAGTGTCGGCTTTATGCAGTAATTTTACAAGGTCTGTACAGAAATTGTCGCGGGGAAAAGTCTCCGGTCTGAAATCGGCAAGCCCGTTAGGAAATACAAAATATATAATTACGGCAATTGACATGCCGATTATAAGGGCAGCCCCCATTCTTACACACTCACCCTGGGAACGTATGAAAAAGTAAATGATAAAAAATGCCATAAAGATGAACCATGAATAGTATGGAATAATGAAATATTCCACAAACGGAATATGATCATCTAAGGCACAATGGATTGCATGAAATCCGGTTTCTTCGGTAACATGTCTTTCCAGATAAATAAAACATGGCATATATATAAAAGTATAAAGAGCCAGTAACCCATGCCACCATTTTTTGAAAAATGCTTTCATTACGTCTGTCCTTTCATATGTAAAATAAACTTAGCTATTATAACAT
>ENA-OZUY01000816-OZUY01000816.1-human-gut-metagenome-genome-assembly--contig:-NODE-816-length-10429-cov-5.846925_pt1 | contig 10429 bp, 9 predicted proteins | sample MGYA00243443_ERZ654041 | MGnify/ENA primary metagenome ERZ654041 (study PRJEB26926, sample SAMN06164880) | human gut metagenome | biome: ENVO:00009003; feature: ENVO:2100002; material: ENVO:00002003... | reverse complement strand
ATCAAAACCTTATCGTCATACAGGTAAATCGCATTGATGAAGGTATCCACCAGTGTCTGCCGCTGGTCTTTCAGGCTCATGTCTAGCTTGCGGAACCGCCGCAGCCATCGCAATCCAACTTTTGATCGTTTGCAACATCGTTGGATTGCATATCGCAAATATGCTGTTTTCGTGTTGCACTATTTTCTTAACTTGCGAAAAAAATCACAGCAGTGCGTTTTCCAGATCGCTCAGCATTTCGCTCAGTGCCTGAATGCCGCCCTCTGCGGTGTACCAGACATTCGGGTGTGCCAGATAAACGACGTGGCCGTTCTTGTAAGCATCCGTGCTCTTGACCAGCTCGTTTTCCAGGATCTCCTGTGCCATCTGCGCGCCATCGGTGCCAATGGCTGCATCGCGGTCCATTGCGAAGATGTAGTCGGGGTTCTTGTCCACAATGAACTCGAAGGAAGCCTCGTTGCCGTGGGTCGAAGTGTCGATATTGGCATCCACGCCGATGTTCTCAAAGCCGATCTCCTTGCCGATGATGGAGCAGCGGCCATCGTTGCCCAGAACATTGAAGCTGCCGCTGGTGGTCATGCCGACGATGGCAGTCTTGCCCTCTGCAAAGGCTTTCAGGGCGTCGATGCGGCTGTCAAAATCCGCCATCAAAGCTTCCACATGGTCTTCCAGACCAAAGATGGAAGCGATGGTCATGGCGTTTTCACGGGTGCTTTCCACAACGCCCTTTTCGGCGTCAGTCGCAAGGAAAACAACGGGTGCGATCTCGCATAGGGCATCATAGGATTTGGAGAGTCGTCCGCCGATAAAGATGATGTCCGGCTCGCAAGCCATGACTGCTTCCATATCGGCTTCCTTGATGTTGCCAAGGTTCACAATACTGTCATTGGTGACATAGCTCTGAAGATAGTCCAGAGAGGTGGATGCCGTGCCGACCACACGGTCGCCAACGCCCAGTTCATCCAGAATGTCCAGAGAAGCAAGTTCGAGGATCGCAATGCGCTGCGGGTCAAAGGGCACTTCCACATCTACCAGTTCCTTTGCACCGTTGAACGCCTTGATGGTCACCGACTCCGGCACCGCTTCCGAGGAAGTGGCAGCTTCGCTGGATGCAGCCACAGAGGATGCCACGGAGCTTGCCGTGGAGGAGGAAGCGCCGCAGGCGGTAAGAACACCCGCTGCACTCACAGCGGCCATAGCGGTCAAAAACGAACGACGAGAAATTTTCTTCATGAGAATGCTCCTTTTAAAAAGTACTGAAATCAATAATATATCGACAAAGGCTTGCCTTCGATCTGCATGATCTCAAAGTCTACCTTGTAGATATCGGACAGGTTTTCTTTGGTGATCACTTCCTGCACGGTGCCAAACTTTGCGATTTTTCCATCCACGAAGGCACAGATGTAGTCAGAATAAAACGCAGCATAGTTGATCTCGTGCAGAACAAGGATCACCGTTTTGCCCAGCTCATCGCACAGGCGGCGGACGATGCGCATAAGGTTGGTTGCATGGTAAATATCCAGATTGTTGGTCGGTTCATCCAGCAGGATATACTCGGTGTCCTGCGCAATGACCATGGCAATATAGGCACGCTGCCGCTGACCGCCGGACAGTTCATCGATGAACTGCTCCTCAAAATCGCCCAGTTCCATGTAGGCAATGGCACGGTCAATGATCTCGTTGTCCTCTTGGGTCAGCCGCCCGCCGGAATACGGAAAGCGGCCAAATGCAACCAGTTCCCGGACAGTCAGCTTCATCTGGACATTGTTGGCTTGGGTCAGGATGGCGAGCCGCTTGCTCAGCTCCCGGCTTTTCCAGCGCGTGATCTCCGTTCCCTCAAAATCCACAAGACCGCTGTCCCGCGCAATCAGGCGGGACAGCATTCCCATCACGGTGGATTTTCCTGCGCCGTTCGGACCGATGAGGGAAAGGACTTTGCCTTTCGGAACCTCAAAACTCACGCCATCGACAACGGCTTTGCCATCGTAGCGTTTGGTGATCTCTTTTACAAACATGGTGTTATGCCTTTCTCTGGGTGAGCAGCAGATACAGGAAATACACGCCGCCGCCCACGGTGATGAACACGCTGACCGGAACCGAGTAAACGAACACCCGCTCCACCAGAAGCTGTCCGCCGATCAGAACAGCCATACCGAACAAAACAGAGCCGGTGATGAGCTGGCTGTGCCGGTAGGTGCGCAGGAACTGCCGGGAAAGGTTGGCAATGATAAGCCCCAGAAATGCCAGCGGGCCGACCATAGCGGTGGCTGTTGCAATGTACAGCGTGACCCCCAACAGCAGCCGGCGGATGCAGCGGTCGTAATCTACGCCCAGATTGATGGCCTGATCTTTGCCCAGTGTCAGAACGTCCAGCAGCGCAAGCTCTTTCCGGAAGGCAAAGGCGACCAGCGCCAGAACCGCAACGGACAGTACCAGAATCGCCGAATTGACATTGGAAAAGCTGGCGACCAGATCCGTCAGCAGCGTGTCGTACTCGTTGGGGTCCATCACACGGGTCAAAGTCGTCTGGATGCTGGAAAAGAACGAGGTCAGCACCGTGCCGATGAGCAGGACGTACAGAACATTGTGGTTCGTTTTCTGGAACAAATAGCTGTAAATTACGGTGGCAACAGCGCCCATGATGGCGAGGTCTACCGCAAAGGCTGCGTTGGCATTGACCGCCAGAAAGCTGCCCGAACCCGCCACAAAGAACACCGCTGTGTGGATCAGCGAGTAAAGCTGATCCATGCCCAACAGGCAGGGCGTAACGATGGTGTTGTTGATGATGGACTGAAACACGATGGAGGCACTTCCAATGGCAAATGCCGTGATGAGCATGGCGATCAGCTTGGGCGTGCGGATGCGCATGGCGTAGGCAAATAATTTTTGGTTTTCAAAGTGGACACCCACTGTCATATAGCCCGCGCAGGCCAGCAGAACAAGAAGCAGAAGGATCAGCAGGTGCAGATGGTTTTTGTGCATTTTCATGCTGCACCTCCGGTTTTCTTGGTAACTTTGTCCAGCCGGACTGCCTTGCGCCCATGCCGAAGCCGATACAGCAGCAGACCGACAAACAGGATACTGCCGATGACGCCAACGATCAGCTCGATGGGCAGCTCGTAGGGATAGATCACAACCCGCCCGATCATATCGCAGACCAGCACGAACACAGCGCCAAACAGAGCGGTATCCACCAGCGTTCCGCGGATCTGGTCACCCTTGAACATTGCTACGATATTGGGCACAATGAGACCGATGTAGGAGATCGAGCCGACCACGACAACAACGGATGCCGTGATCATGGCAGCGATGGTCAGCCCCATAAACAGCACCAGATCATACGGAACGCCGAGGTTCTGAGAAAAATCTTTTCCCATGCCCACGATATTGAAGTGGTTGGCAAATACAAATGCCAGAACCACCAGCGGTACCGTCAGCCAGACAAGCTCATACCGCCCACGAATGACGGTGGAAAAATGACCGACCAGCCAGCTGGAAAGAGCCTGTGTCATTTCATATTTGTAGGCAAGATAATTGGTAACGCCCATTACGATGTTGGAGAACATGATGCCGACCAGCGGGACCATGACAACATCCTTGAACTGGATACGCTGGATGAACCAGACAAAGACCCATGTACCCAGAACGGCACAAACGAAGGAAAAGGCAGCACGTCCCCACAGGGTAGAACCCGGTGCAAACAGCAAAGCCAGCAGAATGCCAAACTGCGCAGAAGAGATCGTTGCGCCTGTGGTGGGCGAAACAAACTTGTTCATACAGAGTTGCTGCATGATAAGCCCCGCCACGCTCATGCCAATGCCTGTGCAGAGGATGGCAAGCAGACGCGGCAGGCGGGAGATCAGAAAGATCTCCCATGTTTCCACGCTGCCTATAAGCAGGTCAGAAGGCCGGATGTCCAGCACCCCGACAAACAAAGAACAAACCGAAAGAATCATCAGCAGAACGCCGAGAAAAACAGTGGAACGATGATTACGAATGAAAAGCCCTCCTCGAGATTAGCGCAAACTAACTTTTTTTGAAAATAAAAAGAGAACGCCTGTGTGTGAAGAAACTGGTCTTACGTGTTCACACACAGCGCGTTCTGCTGAAGGGATTATATCATATGGCATCGATGGGTTTCAAGTGGCAAACTCTCACGAAGGTTTTGCATAACAAACCATCCTTCTTTGTTGATTCCTACAAAGTTGCTCCGAACAAAAAGAGCCTTTGCATTTGTTGGTAAAAATCACCATGCGTCTTCAGCGCAAAACCTCCAGCAGACGCCTGCCGGCTTCCTGCTGCGATTCCCCAAACGCCACCGCCAACTCCTCCCGCAGGACACGCTCTACCATCTGGTAGAAGTAGGTATCCATAGCGTTGATCTTCCGCCCGCGGTTCTGCTGCTGGGTCTGCTTTTGCCCCAGCTCCTTGAACAGGATCAGGTACTGGTAAAAATCATTGGTGTGCAGCAGTGCCTGATAATGTTCTGCCAGCGCTGTCTGTACCCCCGCCGGGATAGGCAGCTTCTCCGCTTTGATGCGTGCAAGGTCGGCTTTCGCCTGCTGTGCCGGGGTCACCGGGCGCAGTGCCGCTTCCTTTTCCGTGGGGATATAGCTGCGGTCGTGGGAATCCGAAAAATAGGGCCGGAGGGTGTAGTACTCTCTGGCAGGCTCATCGCCAAACCGCCGCAGCCCGACACCTTCCACCTCGTGCACTCCCAGATTTCCGTAGATCACCAGCGCTCCCGCTTGAAACCGTGACATGGTATTGCCTCTTTCCCTTGTATGGAAAGACTGCAAAAAACAGACTTTCCAGCGTGGTTTTGCTCTTCACTTTATTGTACCACGGTAGGTTGGCGGGCTTCAAAGGGCATCTTCCACAAAGTTTTCCTCGTGCAATCTGCGCAGAATGCCCAGTACAATTCTTGTGCAAAACTGCCTTTGCAAATTCCAGACAGGCAGGCTATAATGATTTCGTACAACGAGTAGCACTCATGCGTAAAACCGGTTGCATGAGGGCTGCCCGTTGTTTTTATTTGCCCCAAAATGGAAAGGTAAAGGTGAATCCCATGGAAAGTTCCAATCAATTTCTCGGCACGGAGCGCATCGGCAAGCTGATGCAGAAGTATGCGATCCCGTGCATTATTTCGCTGCTGGTAGGTGCGCTGTATAACATCGTGGACCAGATCTTTATTGCAAACGCCAGCTATCTGGGCTCCTACGGCAATGCCGCCAATACGGTCGTTTTCCCCCTGACGGTGGTAGCGCTGGCAATCGCAGTCATGATCGGTGACGGCTGCTGCGCCTTCGTCAGCATCAGCCTTGGGCAGAACGAGGTCCCCAAGGCAAAGCGGAGCGTCGGCAATGCGGTGGTGATGTGTCTGGTCAGCAGCATTGTGCTGGCCGCGCTCTATCTGATTTTTGCGGACACCATTCTTGCCATGTTCGGTGGAACGGTGAACGCCGAGACCTATCATCACTCCCAAGAATATTTCTTTTATATCACGCTGGGCGTGCCGTTCTATATGTTCGGGCAGGCCATGAACCCCATCATCCGTGCGGACGGCAACCCCCGTTTTGCCATGATCTCCACCCTTGCGGGTGCGGCGCTGAACATCATTCTGGACCCTGTTTTTATTTTCGGCTTCCGCTGGGGCATGATGGGCGCAGCGGTGGCTACCGTCATCGGTCAGCTGGTCACGGCAGCGCTGGCAGTGTGGTATCTGCTGCACATGAAGATCATTCGCCCTGAAAAGGGTGACTACCGGCTGAAGGGCTCCATCTGCGGCCGTACCCTGACCCTTGGCATGACCAGCTTTCTGTCCCAGATCAGCCTTGTGGCGGCAATGGCAGCCATCAACAACATGATCCGCAAATACGGCGCACTGGATGCCGTGTTCGGGCAGGAGCAGTACGCCCAGAACCCTATGGCAGTTGTTGGCATTGTGATGAAGTTCTTCCAGATCGTCATTTCCATCGTGGTGGGCATGGCGGCTGGCTGCATCCCCGTGGTGGGCTTCAACATGGGTGCCAAAAAGCCCGCCCGTGTAAAGGAGCTGTTCACGAAACTGCTGCTGGCAGAAGCCACCGTGGGTGCCGTTGCACTGGTGCTGGTGGAGCTGCTTCCCCGGCAGCTCATCGCCCTGTTCGGTGCCGCCAACGAGAGCGTTTACTACACGGATTTTGCCGTGAAGTCCTTCCGCATCTACCTGTGCATGATCATTCTGGCCTGTGTCAACAAGGCGTGCTTCATCTTTTTGCAGGCCATGGGCAAGGCGGCGGAATCCACCGCCCTGTCCATGGTGCGTGAGGTGGTGTTCGGCGTGGGCTTTGCCCTGCTGCTGCCCCGGTTCTTCGGGCTGGACGGTGTGTTGTACTCCATGCCCATGTCGGATGTCCTCACCTTCCTGATTGCAGGCTATCTGATCTGCAAGACCTACCGTGAACTGAACCAGAAAGGAGAAGTCTAATGGAAAAACGCATCATCATGCCGCCAACTATCATATTGCACTGGACAGCGGGGTCATCGGCATCGAAAAATGTGCCAAGATCATTGAAAGTCTTGCCTGAGCCGTAAATTCCGGCACGATCCATGAGCCAATAAAACAAAAATCCGAACCTTTCTCCTATCGAGAAAAGGTTCGGATTTTCATTGTTTGGTGCGAGTAGTGATACAGAACTTTTCAAAAACCATCGTAGTACAATTCGTTTTTAAGGTCATCGGATAGCAACTTGCTTGTATTGCACCCCGATGGGCAGCCGTGTTTGAAATATAGTTGCCTTTTATATACCACACAACCTAAAAATTATCAAGTACGCGCAGCGTTCACTTCTCCCATCACCGGGAGCAAATGAACGCTGCTTTTTTTGTTTACAACGAAAGGAGGCATCCGTGAAATGGCAGTATTTCGGGTAGAAAAGAACAGCGGCTACACGGTCATGTCAAACCACCACCTGCGGAACCGGGCCTTGTCCCTGAAAGCCAAAGGTCTTTTATCCCAAATGCTCTCCCTGCCGGAAGATTGGGACTACACCCTGCAAGGGCTGGCCCGTATCAACCGGGAAAGCATTGACGCGATACGGCAGGCCATCCGGGAACTGGAACAGGCGGGCTACATCCAGCGTTCCAGAGAACGGGATGAGAAAGGGCGGCTGCGCGGCGCAGACTATGTAATCTTTGAGCTGCCGCAGCCCATTCCTGCATCGGTTTCACCTACATTGGAAAATCCAACGTTGGAGAATCCCACGCAGGAAAACCCTACGTTGGAAAATCCAATGCAATTAAATAAAGATAAACTAATTACAGAAAAACAAAAGAAAGAGGGATTAAATACCGATTCCATTCCTATCCATTCCCCAAACCCCTTGCCTTTGGACGAGGACGAGGCAGCGGCACCGCCGCCGGAACGGACTGGAAGCCGAAAGGAAACGGCCTATCAAATCTACCGGGGCCTGATTTTGGAGAACATCGAGTATGACACCCTCATCCAGAATCCCCGGATAGACCGGGAACAACTGGACGAGATCGTGGACATCCTGCTGGAAACTGTCTGTACCAGCCGCAAGTCCATCCGGGTTGCCGGGGACGATTATCCGGCAGAGCTGGTCAAGGCGAAATTCTTGAAGCTGGACAGCCATCACATCGAGTTCGTCATGGACTGCCTGCGGGATAACACCACCAAAGTCCGTAACATCAAGCAATACCTGCGGGCCATGCTGTTCAACGCCCCCAGCACCATCAACAGCTACTATGCGTCCCTTGTGGCGCACGACATGGCACAGCCCGATTGGGGCCGCCCGCCCAACAACTGACCGAAAGGAGCGTCTACCCATGAGAACCCTTTACCTGCGGCGGCTGGTGGTTCCACCCTAGCTGCCGCTCTGAATTTTCTGCAACAAGGAGGGATTCATATTGCAGGAAGAAGTCACCCAGAAAACTATTGCCCTGTCCATGAAAACGGGCAAGCTCACCGCCCAAGCGCTGCAAGCCGCCCTGAAAAAATATTTGCAGCACCGGGCCAAGGGGCCAAAGCTGCACCACGGCAAGCAAAGCCTGAAACAGCTGAAAGCCCACGGCGCGGCGCTGACCAACATTGAAGTCACGGAGGCGAACATCGGGGCTTTCAAGCCCTGCGCCAAGAAGTACGGCGTGGACTTCACCTTACGCAAGGACAAGACCACCCAGCCGCCCCACTACATCGTGATCTTCAAGGCCAAGGATACGGACAATCTGGAACAGGCGTTCCGGGAGTTCACAGCCAAAACGCTCTCCAAGGAGCAGCGGCCCTCCATCCGCAAGGTGCTGACCGCAGCCAAGCAGAAAGCGGCCCAGCAGCCGAAACGCGCCAAGGAAAAAATCAAGCAAAGGGGGTTAGAGCGATGAAGCCTGAACTGAAAAAACTGCTGGTGCTGAATCTGCCGTATCTGCCGTTCGTGTACCTGTTCGCCAAATGCGGGCAGGCGTACCGTCTGGCTGCGGGCGCGGATGCTTCGGCAAAGCTGCTCCACCTGACAGACGGCATCTCCGCCGCCTTTGCAAACCCGCTGCCCAGCCTGCATCCGTTTGACCTCTGCGTAGGCCTTGCCGGGGCGGTGGCTGTCCGGCTCATCGTATACAGCAAGGGCAAGAACACCAAGAAGTACCGCAAGGGCGAAGAATACGGCTCTGCCCGGTGGGGCACCGCCAAAGACATTGCCCCGTACATCGACCCCAAGTTTGAAAACAACATCCTGCTGACCCAGACCGAACGCCTGACCATGACCGGGCGGCCCAAAGACCCCAAAACGGCCCGGAACAAAAATGTGCTGGTGATCGGCGGCTCCGGCAGCGGCAAAACCCGCTTCTATGTGAAGCCCAACCTCATGCAATGTTTCCCCACTTCCGACTATCCCACCTCATTCGTGGTCACAGACCCAAAAGGCACACTGGTTCTGGAAACGGGCCAAATGTTCCAGCGGGCAGGCTACCGGGTGAAAATCCTGAACACGATAAACTTTTCCAAGTCCATGAAGTACAACCCCTTTGTTTATATCCACTCGGAAAAGGACGTGCTGAAGCTGGTAAATACGCTTATTGCCAACACCAAAGGCGAGGGTGAAAAATCAGCAGAAGATTTTTGGGTGAAGTCGGAACGGCTGTTCTACACCGCGCTTATCGGCTACATCTGGTACGAGGCCCCGGCAGAAGAAATGAACTTCACCACCCTGCTGGAAATGATAAATGCCAGTGAAGCCCGCGAGGACGACCCGGAGTTTCAAAGCCCGGTGGACCTCGTGTTTGAACGGCTGGAACAGAAAGACCCGGACCACTTCGCCGTCCGGCAGTACAAAAAGTTTTTGCTGTCGGCGGGCAAGACCCGTTCCTCCATCCTGATAAGCTGCGGTGCCCGTTTAGCCCCATTTGACATCCGGGAGGTGCGGGAGCTGATGGAGAACGATGAAATGGAGCTGGACACCATCGGGGATGAAAAGACCGTGCTGTTTTTGATTATGAGCGACACGGACACTACCTTCAACTTCATTCTCGCCATGCTCCAAAGCCAGCTTATCAACCTGCTGTGTGACCGTGCGGATGATAAGTACGGTGGCCGACTGCCTGTCCATGTACGGCTGATTCTGGACGAGTTCGCCAACATCGGGCAGATACCCAACTTCGACAAGCTGATCGCCACCATCCGCAGCCGGGAAATCTCGGCATCCATCATTTTGCAGAGCCAGTCGCAGCTGAAAGCCATCTACAAAGATGCGGCCGAAATCATTTCGGACAACTGCGATTCTGTTCTCTTTTTGAGTGGGCGGGGCAAGAATGCCAAAGAGATCTCCGATGCGCTGGGGAAAGAAACCATCGACAGTTTCAACACCAGCGAGAACCGGGGTTCTCAAACCTCCCACGGACTGAACTATCAAAAATTAGGAAAGGCGTTGATGTCAGAGGACGAAATCGCAATCATGGACGGCGGCAGGTGCATCTTGCAGCTGCGAGGCGTGAGGCCGTTCTTCTCGGAGAAGTTCGACATCACCCAGCACCCGCACTACAAGTACCTTGCGGACGCGGACAAAAAGAATACCTTTGAGGTGGACAGGTTCTTATCCACCCTGCGCCGGAAACGGCAGCAGGTAGTCGCACAGGACGAAAGTTTTGACCTGTACGAAATCGACCTGTCGGATGAAGATGCAGCCGCCGAATGAGACGGTATTTTTTGAGAAAACAATTTTGAGTGCCGCAGAACAAGCGGCAGAAAGTGAGGACCTTATGGAATTTTTCAACAGCGCAGTCGATACTTTGCAGACCATCGTGGTCGGTCTGGGCGGTGCCCTGTGTGTCTGGGGCGGCATCAACCTGTTGGAGGGCTATGGACAGGATAACCCCGGCAGCAATGCTCATGTACGGTAAGGAAGCAAGCAACCGAAAACAAGAGATAGACCGCCAG
>ENA-OZUY01000793-OZUY01000793.1-human-gut-metagenome-genome-assembly--contig:-NODE-793-length-10647-cov-4.984705_pt1 | contig 10647 bp, 9 predicted proteins | sample MGYA00243443_ERZ654041 | MGnify/ENA primary metagenome ERZ654041 (study PRJEB26926, sample SAMN06164880) | human gut metagenome | biome: ENVO:00009003; feature: ENVO:2100002; material: ENVO:00002003... | reverse complement strand
CCCGCCGCTACGGCGGTGCGGATAGCCTCGGCATAGTCCCGGGTGGCTACCATGGCGTTGATAGCTACCAGACCCATGCCCCCGGCAATGGCCTTAGCCTTTTGGATCTCTGCGGTCAGGGCGCGGTGGTTGGCTGCCGCCGGGTCGCGGGCAAAATCCGGCTCGCGGTAGCCTGCATCGGCGGTGGAGATGCACCCCATGCCGCCGCAGGCTGCTACCGCACCGGCCAGCCCGCCCAGCGAGACGCCTACGCCCATGCCGCCCTGCAAAATGGGTACTTGCAGGGGCTTGCCGCCAAGGGTCAGCATTCGGCATTCAGCGCGGCAATGCGCTGCCTCCCGCCCTGCCACAGGTCGGCAAGGATGTCCGCCACGGGGCGCACCTCGTGCAGCATTCCGGCTACCTGACCGGCCATCAGGCTGCCGCTTACCGTGTCGCCCTCAAAGACGGCGCGGCGCAGGCTGCCCAGCGTGTATTTTTCCAGTTCCATCTTGTCCGCGCCCGCCTTTTCCTGACGGACATACTCCCGGCTCATGCGGTTTTTCAGTACACGCACCGGCGCACCCACGGTGCGCCCGGTGACGATGGTGTCACTGTCCCCGGCCTTGAGCAGCGCGGCCTTGTAGTTGGGGTGAATGGGGCACTCCTCGCTTGCCAGCAGGCAGGTGCCCACCTGCACCCCGCAAGCGCCCAGCGCCAGCGCAGCCGCCAGCTGACGGCCATCGGCAATGCCGCCTGCGGCGATGACCGGCACGCTGACCGCGTCCACCACCTGCGGCACCAGCGCCATGGTGGTCATCTCGCCCACATGGCCGCCGCTCTCGGTGCCCTCGGCAATGACGGCGTCAATGCCCAGCGGCTCCAGATGCCGTGCCAGCACGGCAGCAGCCACCACCGGAATCACCTTGATGCCGGCAGCTTTCCACATGGAAACGTATTTTCCCGGGTTGCCTGCGCCGGTGGTGACCACGGCGACCTTTTCCTCCACCACGATCTGGGCAAACTCATCTGCCTGCGGGTGCATGAGCATGATGTTTACACCAAAGGGCTTGTCGGTCAGCTCTCGGCAGCGGCGGATGTTCTGGCGCAGGGTATCGGCATTCATGCCGCCCGCACCGATGATGCCCAGTGCACCGGCGTTGGAGCAGGCGGCGGCGAACTCGCCGGTGGCAATGTTGGCCATGCCGCCCTGAATGATGGGGTATTTCGTCCCCAGGATCTCGTTTAAAAGTTTCATGGTCTTTATCCTTTATATTCCACGATCATGCCGCCCCATGTCAGGCCGCCGCCAAAGCCGATGCAGGCAAGGGTCTGCCCGGGGAGCAGCTGGCCGCTTTCAGCCAGCTCGTTCAGCGCCACCGGGATGCTGGCAGCACTGGTGTTGCCGTGGCGGTCCATGTTTTTGTAGAACTTTGCACCATCGGCGTGCAGCGCCTTGACGCAGTGGTCGATGATGCGGCTGTTGGCCTGATGGCAGACCACCCAGTCCAGATTGTCCAGCGTAAGGCCGGTCTCGTCCAGCACGGTGTGCAGGCATTTGGGCAGGGCATCCACTGCAAAGCGGAACACTGCCCTGCCGTCCATGCTGATGGGTGCCGAGCCTGCGCGGCTGGGGCCGCCGGCATGGATGGCGGCATCGCCCCGGGCACCCAGCGTGATGGCAAAGGGCACGGAGGTGTCGGTCAGTTCAAACACCGCCGCACCGGCTCCGTCGCCAAACAGCACACAGGTGGAGCGGTCGGCGGGGTCCATCAGCCGGGAGAGTGCCTCCGTACCGATGACCAGCGCGTACCGCCCGCCCAGTGTAGCCAGCAGGCCGCGCGCCACCGCCGTGCCGTACAAAAAGCCGGAACAGGCGGCGTTCACATCCAGTGCGGGGCGGTTTTCCGGCAGTGCCAGCGCCGCCTGCACCTGACAGGCCACGCTTGGGGTGGCGTCCGGTGCGGAAAGGGTGGCGCAGACGCAGCAGGCAATGTCTGCCGGGGCAAGGCCGCTGCGCTGCAGCGCCTGCTTTGCGGCGGCAATGGCCAGTGTGGCGGCGTTTTCGCCCTCGGTGCAGTAGTGCCGTGTGCGGATGCCGGTGCGGGTGGTGATCCACTCGTCGCTGGTATCCACGGTGCGGCTCAACTCTTCGTTGGTGACCGTGCGGCCGGGCAAAGCCCCGCCGGTGGCGATCAGACGCAAACCCTTCATGCTTTCCTCATTTCTCCGATCTGACGGAATTTCTGGTAGCGCTGCTCGGCCAGCTGACGGCCGTTCATACGGGCAAGGCTGCGCAGCTGACGCCGCAGTGCCTCGTCCAGATTGCCGAACAGTACCCCGTGGGCGCGCTGTGCGCCGCCCACCGGCTCCGGGATGATCTCCTCCACGATGCCGTCCTTGTACAGATCCTGTGCGGTCAGCTTCATGATCTCGCAGGCTTCGCCGCTGCGGGAGGAATCCTTCCACAGGATACTGGCAAAGCCTTCGGGGCTCAGCACCGAGTAGACGGCGTTTTCCAGCATGAGGATGCGGTTTGCCACACCCAGCGCCAGCGCGCCGCCGGAGGAGCCCTCGCCGGTGACCACTGCGATCACCGGCACGGTCAGGCCGCTCATCTCCATCAGGTTGCGGGCAATGGCCTCGCCCTGTCCGCGCTCCTCGGCGTCCTTGCCGGGGTATGCGCCCGGGGTGTCGATGAAGGTAATGATGGGACGGTCAAATTTTTCCGCCTGCTTCATCAGGCGCAAGGCCTTGCGGTAGCCCTCCGGCCCGGGCATACCGAAGTTGCAGCGCAGGTTTTCCTCCAGCGTGCTGCCCTTGCGGTGGCCGATGACCGTGACCGGCTGGCCGTGGAACAGCGCCACACCGCCCAGAATGGCGGCATCTTCCTTGCACTGGCGGTCGCCGCACTGCTCAAAGAAGTCGGTGAACAGTGCATCCACGATCTCATCGATGTGGGGGCGCTCCGGGTGACGTGCCAGAAAGACCCTGTCCTCTGCGGTCAGCGCCCCGCAGCCGGACAGCAAAGCGTCCTCCTGCGCGGAAAGCTCTGCCAGTTCGGCAGCGTGGTTGGTGATATCGGTCATGTTCTCGTCCGCCGGGTCGCCGCGCAGGGCGGCGATCTTTTCATCCAACGGTGCGAGCTGTTGTAAGATGTCCTTGATCATAAGGCGCTCCCTCCTCAGGCGTGCAGCCGCAGCAGCTGCGCCAGTGTTTCGCGCATCTCGGTACGGGGCACTACCTTGTCCACAAAGCCGTGCTCGTACTGGAACTCGCTGCGCTGGAAGCCTGCGGGCAGCTTTTCGCCGATGGTCTGTTCAATGACCCGGGGGCCCGCAAAACCGATCAGCGCCCCGGGCTCGGCCAGCATAATATCGCCAAGGCTGGCAAAGCTTGCGGTCACGCCGCCGGTGGTGGGGTGGGTCAGCACGCTGATGTACAGCCCGCCCCGGGCGGAGAACCGCTCGATGGCGGCAGAGGTCTTTGCCATCTGCATCAGGCTGAAGATGCCCTCCTGCATCCGGGCGCCGCCACTGGCCGAGAAGATGATCAGCGGCAGGTGCTTTGCGGTGGCGTGCTCCACGGCGCGGGTGATCTTTTCGCCCACGGTGGTGCTCATGCTGCCCATAAAGAACCGGCTGTCCAGCACTGCAACTACCACCGGGGTGCCCTCAATGCGCCCCGTGGCGGTGATGACAGCCTCCTTCAGGCCGGTCTTGCCGGTCTGTGCTTCCAGCTTTTCCGGGTAGCCGGGAAACTGCAGCACATCCTGCGGTGCAAGGTCGGCGTCCAATTCCCGGAAGCTGCCCTTGTCAAGGACGAGGCTCAGGCGGTAGTACCCGCCGATGGGCAGGTGCACCCCGCAATTGGGGCAGACGTACTGTGCCTTGTTCCAGATCTGGCGGGTGGCGCGGCGTCCGCACTTTTTGCATTCCACGAACTGCGGGTCGTTCCACACGGCACCCGCATCCCGCCGGGCCTTCAGCTGGAAGGTGCGCTCCCGCATGCTGCCCGGCAGCAGGTCTTTGATACTGTTCATCTCGTTTCGCCTCGGTCAGCCTCAGACATGGGCATTGATGTAGTTGAAGATATCGCCCACGGTCTTGAGGTTTGCCAGCTCCTCATCGGGGATGGACACGCCGCAGGCCTCTTCCAGTGCCATGTTCAGCTCCACAGCGTCCAGGCTGTCGGCCTCCAGATCCTCGGTCAGGCTGGCCTCCATGGTCACCTTGTCCTCATCGCAGCTCAGGGTATCGACAACGATCTTCTTCATTTCCTCGAAAGTCATAGTAGTATTCTCCTTTATGTTCACTGTTTGTTTTTAATTATTTACCTAAAATTTATGAGGTATCGAACACGACCATTATAATCAAACCGTTGGATAAGTCAATGGTTTTAGTTAAAAATTTTTATCTTTTACATTTCTGTCACAGTTTGCTTCCTCTTTATATAGGGGCTCCCACAGACGCAAAAAGGCCGCTGCACAGTACTTTGTGCAGCGGCCTTTCCCGCAATAATAATATTATTTTCTTATTCCAGCCCGATCTGCTGTGCGTACTCTTCCAGCAGTTCCCGCTCAAGGAAGGGGGTCTTGACGCCCTCGCGGTCGCGATAGGTCTCGTGCCCCTTGCCGATGACGGCGATCAGATCGCCCTCCTGTGCGTGATCCACTGCGTAGTGCAGGGCGTCCAGACGGTCGGGGATCTCCACGAACTTTGCGTCCGGGTTGCTCTTGTTCATGCCCTCGCGGATATCCGCAATAATATCCTCTACCTTTTCAAAGCGGTTGTTGTCCTCGGTGAGGATGGAGAAATCGGCCATCTTGGCGCAGATCTCGCCCATGCCGTAACGGCGCAGCTTGGAGCGGTTGCCGCCGCAGCCGAACACCACCACCAGACGGTGGGGCTTGTAGGCGCGCAGGGTGGTAAGCAGGCTCTCGGTGGATACCTCGTTGTGGGCGTAGTCCAGCAGGATGGTGAACTTTTTGCTGATGGGCACCAGCTCCACACGTCCCTTCACCACGCACTTGCCCAGACCATCGTGAATGGCGGCATCCGGCAGACCCAGCACCTTGCCCACGGCCAGCGCTGCCAGCGCGTTGTACACGCTGAACTCGCCGGGCATATTCACCTTGACGTCCATCTCGTCCTTGCCGGTAACGTGGAAGGCAACGCCCAGAAAATCGTGGGTGCGCAGCAGTTTGTAGCCGGTCTCGCGGTAGTCGGCCTTTTCATCGCGGCCATAGGTGACCAGCTTGCAGGTGTGGCCTTCCAGCAGGGCGGCGGTGTTCTCGTCATCGATATTCACCACGCCCACATCGCAGCGCTTGAACAGCTGTCCCTTCCAGCTGCGGTACTCCTCAAAGGTCTTGTGCTCGCCGGGGCCGATGTGATCCGGCGAAAGGTTGGTGAACACGCCCACATCGTAGTGCACGCCCGCCACGCGGTCCATCATCAGGCCCTGACTGGATACCTCCATCAGCGCGGTATCGCAGCCGGCATCCAGAAACTCCCGGAAGGTCTTTTGCAGCTCGTAGCTTTCCGGGGTGGTGTTGGCGGTGTCCTTGTGGCGTCCCATATAGTAGATGCCGTTGGTGCCGATCATGCCCACCTTGCGGCCTGCGGCCTCCAGCACGCTTTTGATCATGTGGGTGGTAGTGGTCTTGCCCTTGGTGCCGGTAACGCCGATCATGGTCATCTGGCGGGCAGGATTGCCGAAGAGGTTGGCGCTCATCAGCGCCATGGCATAGCGGCTGCTCTCCACCTTGACCACGGTCACCCCGGGCAGGGCAGAAAGGTCGATGTCGTGCTGGATGACCAGCGCGCTGACCCCCTTGGCGGCGCAGTCGGCGGCAAACGCGTGGCTGTCCCGCTGGGTGCCCACGATGCACACGAACAAAAGCCCCGGGGCAGCCTTGCGGCTGTCGTAGATGATATCCGCGATCTCAGTATCCAGACTGCCCTGCACAAGGGTAAAGGGCACGCCTTCCATCAGTTGTTCCAGCTTCATACAGTCTCCTCCAAAGAGCTTCTTTACATGGGGTTTTCTTCTTCGTTGGCCGTCATGCGGTCAGGGTGGGTCAGGGGCAGCTGCTCGGTGTCCGCGTCAGCTGCCGGTTCGGTGGTGTCGGCAGCATCCGCGCTTTCCGTGCTTTCCGTGCTGTCGGCGGCGTCCTCTGCCGGGGCGGGTTCCTCGGCCTTGGGCGGCACCACATAGCCGGAGGGCAGAGTAGGCTCGCCCTGTGCAAAATAGATCTTGCGGGTACTGCTGGCGCTGGTATGGCTGAAATCCAGCCGCCCGGTGTCGGTGGGGCCGCAGCCCTTGCCATCGGCGTTGGTCAGCACATAGCGGGCGCGGTCCAGCTTATAATCCAGATCGTTCAGCGTACCCAGCAGCACACTGATGCGGTCCTGATACAAAAACGCGATCTGCTCGGTGTCCGCCACTTCCAGCCGTGTCACATCCTGCGACAGGCCGTATTCCTCCAGCTTGCTGCGCAGTGTGCGCAGCGCTTCCATACGGGCGGTCTCGGTGCTCACCGTGCTTTCACTTTCGGCACTTTCCGACCCGGAGGCGCTTGCCGCGTCCGCATCGTCCACGAACCAGAAGCCCTGTCCCGGAGTGGTGTCCTGCAGCTTGCCGCCGTACAGGGTGCAAAGCCCCTCGGGCTGGGTGCTTTCCTCGGACAGGATCTTCCATTTATCCGAGATCACAAGCCATTTATTGCCGTTTTGCACCGCATAGGCGGGCACGGCTTCGGTCACCTGCACCACCACGGTATTGGGGTAGTCCCGGATCACCTTGATGGAGCCCAACAGCGGGAAGTTCTGCTCCAGCACAGCGGCCTTTTCGCCGGGTTCAAAGCTGAAGATGTTTTCCTCCAGCTGCACGCCCATCCGCTGCAAAATGCTGTCTGCGGAGTAGCCAGCGATTTCGGTCACCTGCTTGCCGTCCGGGGTCTGCACCTGAATGGAGTTGATGCGGAACAGCATGGTCATGGTCAGGTAGATGCCCGCGCCAATGACGCACAGCAGCATGGCAAAGGCGGTCAGGCGGCGCAGTATCCGGCGGCGCCGCAATGTGGCGCGGGTCACCTTGCGCTTTTTGCGCATTTCCCGCCGGGCAGGGCTTTGCTGCGGGGCGCTCTGGCTGCCTGCCGGGTGCTGCCGGTTCGGGCGGTTTTGCGCGTTCTGGTTTTTCCGGCTGCTCTGCCCGCTGCGGGCATTGTTTGCCGGGCGGCGCTGTTTGCCGCCGGACTTCGCGTTTTTGGGTCTGCTGCCCGCCGGGCGGCTGCCAGAGGGGTACTGGGTGGTATTGCTCCCCTGCCCCTGCGCCGGGCGGCGGGTCTGGGACTGGGTGGGGAACTGGATGCTGTTATCTGCCCGGGAGGAGCGCACACTGCCGTTGGCGCTGCGGGAGGGCGGGCGGCTGAGCGGCTCGCCGTTGTAGCCGTAGCGGCTGCTGCCGGTGCTCCGGGGCGTATTATGATTCTGCGAAGGCGCAGAGGTGCGCGCCACATCCCGGTTCAGATCATAGGGTCTCGTGTTCCGGGGTCTGCCGTTGCGGTCACGGTTCTGCTGCATCATTCGCACCTTCTTTCCTGTTTATTCCGGAGCTGCATCACGGGGTCTTTACCAGCTTGAGCAGCGCCGCAGTGATGCGGTCCAGACTGTCGTCCACAGACAGGCTGCGGGCGTTTTTGCCCATCTCGGCCAGCTTGCCGGGCTGTGCCAGCATGGCAGAAACAGTCTGCACCAGCTTTTCACCGGTCAGGTCTTTTTCTTCAATGACCACAGCCGCCCCGGCCTTCTGCAGCTCCATGGCGTTGTAGTACTGGTGGTTCTCCGCCACATTGGGGCTGGGGATCAGCACAGCGGCGCGTCCCACGGCTTCCAGTTCGGCCAGCGTCAGCGCACCGGCGCGGCTGATGACGAGGTCTGCCGCTGCCAACAGCTCCGGCATATTGTTGATGTATTCCTTTACCACAAGGCTGTCGCCGGGGGCAAAATCCTTCTGCTTTTGCAGCTGCTCAAACAGCTGCACCCCGTACTGGCCGGTGGCGTGCAGGTGCAGCACCGGCTTGTGCTCATGCTGCTCCCAAGCGCAGAGGTCTGCTACCACCTCGTTGACCCGGCGTGCACCCAGACTGCCGCCGAAGGACAGGATGACGGTGCGGTCGCCCGCACCCAGCTGTGCGCGGATGGCTTCGCGGTTCGCGGCCTGTGCAAACACTTCCGGCCGCACGGGGTTGCCCACCACAAGGGTCTTGTCCGGTGCGCCCAGCTTTTCCACAGCGGCGGGCACGGCGGCAAACACGATATCCACATCCGGGGCCAGCAGCTTGTTGGTCACACCGGGGAAGGCGTTCTGCTCGTGCAGGGCGGTGTGGATGCCCATTTTGGCGGCGCAGCGCACCACCGGCCCGGACACATAGCCGCCGCAGCCGATGACGAGATCCGGCTTTACCTCCTTCATCATGGCCTTGGCCTTAGGGCCGGAGAGGGCCAGATTCCACAGGGTAATGATATTGCGCTTGATGTTGTGCAGGCTGAGCTTGCGCTGAAAACCGGTGATCTCAATATGGTGGAAGGGGTAGCCCGCCTGTGTGACCAGACGGTACTCCATGCCCTCCTTACGGCCTGCAAAGTGGATCTCGGCGGTAGGGTCGGCCTTTTTCAGAGCACCGGCAATGGCCAGTGCGGGATTGATATGTCCGGCAGTGCCGCCGGCTGCGATGAGAACACGCATGGTGATTCCTCCTTATAAACGCCCGGCCTGCGGCCGGGCGGGCTTGCGGTTTTACTGTTCTGTGCGGGCTGCGCGGGCAGAAGCCAGATCAATGGTCTTGCGGGCAAGCTCTGCTTCCCGCTCAGCGCGGGCTGCTTCCCGCTGGGCACGCATCTGCTCCCGCTGCTGCGCCACCCGCTCGCCGTTGCGGCCTATGTTCACCATCACGCCCATTTCTGCCAGCAGCAAAATCAGGCTGGTGCCGCCGGAGGAGAAGAAGGGCAGGCTGATGCCGGTGTTGGGCAGGGTGTTGGTGACCACGGCGATGTTGCAGAACACCTGCCACGCGATCTGTGCCATAATGCCGATGCCCACCATGGTGCAGTACAGGTTCTCCGCCTTATAGGCGATGAGCAGCCCCTGCACGATAAACAGCACGAACAGCACGATGATGAGCACTGCGCCGATGAAGCCCAGCTCCTCGCACACCACGCTGAAGATGAAATCGTTGGTGCTTTCCGGTAGCCAGAGCTGCTTTTCCACACTGTTGCCCAGCCCCAGCCCTTTCAGCCCGCCGGAGCCGATGGCGTAAAGGCTCTGCACGGTCTGGTCGGTCATCTTGCTCAGATCCTGTGTCCATCCGTCCAGACGCTTTTGCAGGTAAGGGATGGAGTCCACATGGGAGAGCAGCGTTTCCAGCAGGGCACCCGCCGTAACGGCACCCGCCCATGTCAACACACCGCCGCTGCCGGACAGCAGCAGGATGGTGCCCACCACCGCCACCGTCAGCACGATGCCGGACATATGCGGCTCCAGCGCCAGCAGGATGACCACCGGTATAAGGGGCAGCACCGGCACCACCAGCTGCTTCCACACCCGCACCCGCAGCCACTCCCGGGGGGTAAGCAGGATGCGGCGCTCCGGGTCCAGCCGCTCCACCTGCGGCGCTTTGGCCGCAAGATGGGAACTGAACAGGATCATCTCAAACTTTGCTACCTCCGAGGATTGCAGCGTAAGCCCGCCGAAGCGGATCCAGCGGCGGCAGCCGTTCAGGGGTGCCATGGTCAGGGTGACGGCCAGCATGGCCAGCACGATGATGTACCCCGGCACCACCATCTTGCGCAAAAAGCGATGATCCATATAACTCATCAGGAACATACAGCCCAGCCCGAGCATCATGCACAGCGCCTGCTGCTTGATGTAGTGGAAGCTGTCGCCCATGCGCAGGTAACCGGTGGTGTAGCTGGCGCTGAACAGCATCACCAGCCCAAAGATCATAATAACAGCCAGCGTAGCCAGCCAGTCGATCAGCAGCCGGGACCACGGGCCCGGGTCTCGCTGGAACACCGACACCGGCGCTCTGTGTTTTTTGCGGATAGTCGCCATCTGCGCTCCCTTCCCTCTCTGTGCCCGGTCAGCACCAGCGCAGCAGCGCCAGCGCCAGCACATAGCCGACAGCGCTCAGCGCAAAGCTGCACAGGAACACCGTCTCCGGGCTCATTTTATGCTTTTTTACCCAGCAGCGCAAGGGCTTGCCGGTGCGCTTTGCACACAGCAGCTGCGCTGCCAAAAGACCGCCCGCCGCCCAGAAGGGCAGCGCCAGCGGCACGGTCAGGCTGGTCATGTCCAGACTGAGCGGGATGCAGCCGATGGCACCCGCTGCCAGCAGGCTGCCGCAGCAGCCCGCACCCAGCCTTGCCGGGGGAAATGCCCACAGCCCCAGTGCCACCAGTGCCCCGGCAAGCGCGGCGGGCAGCACCGCCAGCCCGGAAACGCCCAGACCGGCTTCTACCATCATCAACGCCAGCATGGCCACAAAGGCCGCACCGCACACCGTACCCTCGTCCCGCTCGGCGATGCGGGCACACTCGGCCAGTGTTACCATGAGCACCGCCCACAAAAAGGGCATGGCGCTGCCCAGCAGCACATACCCCGCCC
>ENA-OZUY01000776-OZUY01000776.1-human-gut-metagenome-genome-assembly--contig:-NODE-776-length-10792-cov-6.594300_pt1 | contig 10792 bp, 10 predicted proteins | sample MGYA00243443_ERZ654041 | MGnify/ENA primary metagenome ERZ654041 (study PRJEB26926, sample SAMN06164880) | human gut metagenome | biome: ENVO:00009003; feature: ENVO:2100002; material: ENVO:00002003... | reverse complement strand
AACCTATTGTCTTTATAGAAAAAATGTATTATAATCAATATGGCATAAACTACTTAAACGAAAAGCAGAAGGAGCGAATCGATGCGTAAAATTTGTTATTCAAAGTTATGGAAATTGCTGATTGATAAAAGGATGAACGGCTCTGAACTCAGGAAGGCGGTTGAACTTGCGCCGAATACGCTTACGAAACTATATAAAGAAGAACCTGTTTCTGTGGAAACGCTGCTTCGTATTTGCGAATATCTCAACTGTGACATAGGCGACATAGTGGAATTCTCGTGCATAGGCGACAAGGCGGCAACATATAAAGGAGTGTAATAGAATGAATCTGACAAGGTCGAAGAAAAAAGATTTATTATATGTCGCAGTTGCCGCGTTCTTCTTCCTTACTGCTTGTGTACTGCAAACGGTAGACGATTATATTTCCGATTGGTCCGTTAAAACAACGATTGCGTTATTGACGCAATATATTTTCTTCGGTCTCCTCGCGTATTGGACGGCGTCCGTGATCAGCCGCATTTCCGACAAAAGCATTTGCTCGGGGATTATCGTGGTGATAGCGCTGATGGGGGGGATCCTTTTTGTCAGACTTCTCAAATATCACGTTTTTTACGACGGAACGGTGATGCGGTATTTATGGTATTCCTATTATATCCCGCACTGCCTTGCTCCCGCGGTTCTGCTTATTACGCTGCTGGGTATGGGACGCAAAGACGGAAAACCGCTTGCAAAAGGATGGTATCTGCTGTTTCTGCCTGCGGCGGCGCTGATTCTATTGGTTTTTACGAACGATCTCCACGAGCAGGTGTTTTCTTTTGCAAAAGGGCTCAAATATTCCAACGAAATATATAAATGGGAATGGGGGTACTATTTTATTCTGTCGTGGATTGCCGTATTGTATCTTTCCATAGGCGTATTGCTCTATATCAAATGCCGCGTTTCTGGGTGCAGAAAAAAGGCGTGGATTCCCCTCGTTTTGTTTATTGTTTGTATCGTGCTCTGCGTTTTGAGAGAAGTGTTCGATCCCGTCTTTATCAGAATGCCGGAAGCGGTTGTTTTCAGCGTGGTTGTGGTTTTTGAAAGCCTTATCCGAATAGGATTTATCCCGTCGAACGTCAATCACGAAGAACTTTTTTACGTGGCGGACGTTTCCGCAGGCATTGCCGATAAAGACCTGAACGTCGTTTTAACCTCGAAAAACGCGCCCGAAATCACGCGCGAACAGGCGATGAAAGCGGTAAACGGAAGCAAAACCGAATTGAGAGAAGACCTTGTTCTGCGCGCAAAAGCAATACGAGGCGGAGAGGTGTTCTGGACGGAGGATTATTCGGTCATCAATAAAATAAACGAATCTCTTGCGGAAATAAACGAAACGCTTGCGGAGGAGAGCGACCTGATTGCCGCAGAAAACAAACTGAAAGAACAGCGTTCTAAAATCGAAGAACAGAACAACCTGTACAAAGGGATATTCGCCGTGTTTCGCCCGCATCTGAAAAAGATAAAAAAATGCTTTGCCAAGGCGATAAGCGAAGAAGAGAAAGAAGGAGCACTACGCCTTGCCGTCGTTTACGGCGTGTATCTGAAACGGCGCAGTAATTTTGCAATGCTTGCAAAAAACGGGCAGGTGCAATTATCTGAACTTTTATACGCTATACGCGAATCTACGGACGCGCTTTCTTTCTACGGCGCGGCGGCGTCGGTGATTTTTGAGGGCGACGGCACAGCCCTTATCGGGCAGGTTACTTTTCTGTACGAATTTTTCGAGGACTGCATAGAGAGCGCGCTTCCCGATCTTTCCGCGTGTCTTGTACGGCTGTCGGTTAATAACGGGTTATTGCATTGCCGTATAGCCCTCGATAACGCAAGAGAAAGCATACCGGAGAATTGGCGAAGCCGTGAATGCGAAAAACTCGGAGCGTCGGTTCGTTTGCAGATACAGGACGAAACGCTGTATGCAACGCTGTCGTTCGGCGAAAGGGAGGCGATTGTATGATACCGTTCGTCGATTGCAACGAAGCCGTTTTTCGCGGCACGCTTATCCTGCTGTTGCTTGCGGCGTTTGTCGGGGTGGTATGTTTTGCGATAAGCCTTTCGTACCGGCTGAAATTGCGGTATATTCTGCCGGAATTACTTTGTACGGTATGCGCGGTTCTGACGTTCTGCTTTTTGGCGGACGGCATTCAGATTCGCGATTTAGGTAAAAATCGAAGCGACTTTTCGGGTTCGTTTTGTTTTTTGCCCGCGTGGTGCGTTGTTACGGCGGCTTTTTTACTGCTTGCGTCGGTCTGTTTGTGCCTGGCGCTCGTCATAAAAAAGCGGTTGTCGTCTCTTACCGCTATGTCCGTCAAAGACGCGATTTCCGTATTGCCCGCAGGGCTGTGCTTTTACGACGAAACGGGGCGGCTGTTTTTAACGAACGGAAAAATAGGCGACGAATGCAGAGAAATTACGGGAATGCCGCTTTCGGACGGCGCGGCGTTCTGGTCGGCTATGTGCGAAGGCAAAGTAGCGGACGGTATCGTTTGCAGCCGGGAAGGCGATTCGGTGCTCGTCGAGAAAAAAGACGGGAGGGCATGTTGTTACAAGCGGATCAACCATATTTTAGACGGCAAGACCGTTTACGAGTTGTCCGGTTCGGACATCAGCCGTGAATTCGCACTCAAAAAGAAAGTCGAAGAACAGAACGAGGAACTCCGGAAAATGAACGTAAGACTCCGCAAGTACGGCGAAACGGTAACCGAGGTGACCAAAGAGCGGGAAACGCTTGCGGCGCGGGTGAAGGTGCATGACGGTATGGGTTCTCTGATTCTGAAAACCAAAAGAGCGCTTTTGCAGGGGGAAGGCGACAAAGAGGCGTTGATACGCGAATGGAACGGCGTCGTTTCGTTTGTTTCCTCGCCCGAAACGGAAGAGGACAGGGCGGAAGAAATTAAAAAAACGGCGGAAAGCGTAGGCGTGAAAATATTGTACACGGGCGTGCGCCCGCCGAAAGGGAGCGTCGCCGAAAAAATTCTTGCAAACGCCGTGTTCGAGTGTATCACCAACACCGCAAGGCACGCAGACGGCGACGAACTTTATATAACGATATCGGACGAAGGGGCATTTTTTACGGCAAGAATCGGTAATAACGGCAGACCGCCGAAAGCGGAAATCGTAGAGGGAGGAGGACTTTCCTCTTTGCGTAGAATAACGGAAATGGCGGGCGGTAGTATGAAAACGGAAAGTTTTCCGCGGTTTCTGCTTTCCGTGAGTATTCCGAAAGGAGAAAAAGAAGATGAGCGATAAAATCAACGTGATGATCGTGGAAGATCAGGCGATGCCGCGGCAACTTTTCGAGGTGATTATAAAGGCGCAACCTAAATTTAATCTTACCGTATCCATCGACAACGCCGCCATTGCGGACATCTGCTGCGCAAGGCACGCCGTAGACCTTGTGTTGATGGACGTGGTAACCAAAAACGGGGCGAGCGGTCTCGTCGCGGCGGAAAAAATAAAGGCGCAGAATAAAAAAGTAAAAATAATCATCGTTACGAGTATGCCCGAATGTTCTTACGTAGAACGGGCGAAAAAGATCGGCGTAGAGGGCTTTTGGTATAAGGATTTCAGCCCGGAACCGATTTTAACGATTATCGAACGCGTGCTGAGCGGCGAATCCGTTTATCCCGACGACGTGCCCGAAATTCAACTCGGACTTGCGAAAAGCGGAGAGTTGACGGAGAGAGAACTTGAAATTTTACGCGAGATGACGGGCGGGTTCACGAACGCGGAAATTGCGGAAAAACTCGGCATTTCGGAAAAGAGGGTGCGCAATCACGTTGCCAATATGCTTGAAAAAACGGGATTCAGAAGCCGCACCGAACTTGCCGTGCGCGCAAGAGAATCGGGGCTTACCATACTTGATAGGACGGAAGACGATATCTAAGTGAACAAAAGCATATGCGGACAATCCGTGACAAAAAACCAAAACGTAATCATCGACTGCGATTTGCAGTCGATTTTTCTTTATATGCGACGCGATTTTTTAAAAGAATCGTCAAAAGGGTGTCATTTGACACTCCCCGCGCAAAAAGAAAAATTATAAAATATTATAAAGTCAACTTATACGGCTTGCATATCGTCCGTCCCCGTCGGGTGACGTCTCAAGCCATGGAGAAAAAAGAAGAATGAAAAAAGTGATTGTCGCAATCCAAAACACTCTCGTGTGCGAAGCAGTGACGTGCGCATTGAAAAAGGCGGGCTTCTTTGTGGAGCAATCGCTTTCGCAAGACCCCGACAAGATTGCGACGGCGTGCGAAACGTTTTTTGCTGACGTTCTTTTGATGGACGTAGGTCGTCCGACGGAGAAATCTTTAGATCGCCGTATGGAAGCGATTTCGCGCTCAAAAAAGAAAAATACGACTATGAAAGCTGGGTTATTGTGCGACAATGCTTCCGACCCCGAAATTGCTCAAACAGTAAAACAAGCAAAGGAGAATGGGTTTATAGACGTATTCTTCTACGAGTCCGTGCAGACCGATTACCTTTGCGACGTTGTGGATTCTCTTTGAGCAAATTGCAAAATGGTTTTGACGGGTGCTAACGCCCCGAAAAAATAAAAAATTATAGGAGTGTTATCTTATGAAAAAATCAATCAGAGCAATTTTGAGCGTTGTGTTCGTGCTCGTTTTGGGAGCGACTATGCTTGTTGCTTGCAACAAAGACAAAGGCGAAGAAACTCCCGAAACGCATACTTATTCAACAACCTGGTCGCACGACGCAAGCGAGCATTGGCATCAATGCACGCAGGAAGGTCACACGGACGTCGCGGACAAAGCGGCGCATACGTATGACAACGACGCGGACACGACCTGCAACGTGTGCGGATACGTAAGAGCGGCGCACACCCATGCCGCATCTGCCGAGTGGAGCAAAGACGCAACCAACCACTGGCACGAATGTACCGTGAGCGGTTGCAACGAGCAGCTTGACAAAGCGGCGCATACCTGGGACGAAGGCACCGTCACAACGAAAGCCACCTTTACGAGCGACGGCGAGAAGACCTACACCTGCACAGTTTGTGAAAAAACGAAAACGGAAACCGTCACCATGGAGTATATCGACGTCAACTTCGTGAAATCGGATGCCGAAGTGCAGACGAAAGTCAGATTTACCGTGGCCGAGGCAGGCACCTATTACTTCCGCTACGAAGTGCAGGACTGCGGTTTTGCCAACGGCTACTATTGGATCAATATGAACAAGGTTGACGGCACTCTGCAACAGACCGACACCAACCATGCGCAAGCAAAGATTTACGACGCAAACAAACAACTTGTCAAAGAAGGCCTTCAAACGCAAGCGGCAGGTCAATTTATGGCGGTGAGCGATGAAGACGCGCAAACCCGCAAAGGATTGATGGACAACGGCGTCAAATATCTTGAAATGCCTTTCGTCACCCCGGGCGAGTACGAGATGATCGTCACACACTTTGCCGAAATCAACTTTACTGCTCTCGATTACAGTGACGGAACCTTCTCGAAAACAAACGTAACGTTGTGGGACAACTCTTACAAATATTACTCGATTACGTTGACGGATGACATTCTGCACGGAGATATAGATTACGGTCAGAATTTGCAACTCAATGCGTCTCCCGCAACCGGTCTGACCTGGCAATTAGTTGACGCAGACGGCAACCCTGTCGAAAAGAAAGAAGGCGACACCGACACCTATTACAGCACACCTGCGGCAGGAACGTATTATATCGTCATCTATTCCGCAACCAAGCAAACGGGAGTGACGGTCAGCGCAAGTCTTTGCTGACGGAACGAAACGATTTGCAAACAGAATTGATAAAAACGACAAAACTTAATAATCTGCGCAAACGCCCGAATAGGCGTTTGCGCATACATTTTTGCGGGAGGATAGAAATATGAAAATTCGCACTCGATGGATATTTACAATTATTCTGTGTTTGCTTATAGCTATTCCGTTAGCTGCGTGCGACGGTTCGCCTGCCGCGCCGAACGGCACGCTTGAAAGCAAAAACGGCGTTACCGTTGAAGGAACGTTTGCGGACGGCGCGGCTTTACAGGTATCCGTTCTGTCTGGGCGCATATAAAGAAGTTTTGCAAGGCTACGGCGACAATTATTGCCCGTATTGGTTACGCGACGGAATCGAAAAATGGGAAGACGGCAAAAACTACGTTACGTGCGTCACTTCCTGCCCGCCGTTCGACCAAACAACTAAATATCTTGCCACCAAGACCTTTGTCGGTGTCGTACCCGCAATCATCATCGAGTTGTAATCGAAACGAATGCAAAATAACTTACGCGCACACCGAAATGTGAGCGCAACGGTAATAAATTTACGAGGTAAAATATGAATACAAAATCAAAGAAAAACGTAATAGCGGGCTTGCTTTTGCTTGTCTGTATGATTGCCTGCATTGCAATCGCGACGGCAATAATGCCTACCGTCGTTTATGCGGAGTCGGCAAGCCCGTACCTGCAAGTCACTTGCGGTTCGATTGACAAATCCGGCGCTGGCTGGACTTGGGATACCGACGAGAGTTATAACGGTACGCTTACTCTCAACGGCTACGACGGCGAAGAAATCTCAATCGGCGGAGTCGATAACGGCAAAGTGGATATTGTGCTTGTCGGCGATAACAAAATCACCGTCACCGCGCCGTACGGAAACAGGGCGATTTACACGTACAACGTTTCCACCCTTACGTTCAAGGGGAACGGTTCGCTTACCATTGACTATCAAGTAGTAGCATCAAACAAAGTGTCTATGCATGGTATTTTAATGGAAGGCGAAAGCAGTTCTAAAAACAACGGCAATCTGACGTTTGACGAAAGTTGCACCGTCACCGTAAAAGTTTACGGCGAAGTGGCAGAAAAAAACGGTTCGGTTGACGCAATTTACATGATGACGAACGACATCTATTCGGGCAACGTGACCGTGGGCGAGAACGCCACGCTCAATATCGACCTGGAATGTGACAGCGACAGTCAGACCTACGGCATTTTCGCCAAAGGCAACGTTGCTCTCAACGGCACGGTTGATATCAAAATGGAATATACGGGCTCGGGTGCGGCTAGCAACACGTGGAAAGACGTATTTACGTATGCTTCGTACACAACCTGCTCGATCGGAACGAATGCAAAAATCACTTCCGTATGCCCCGGAAGTTCGGGCTCGTCGCTGACCGCGTTTCCACTTGTTGCCAACGGCGCTGAAATGATTTCTTCCTGGACAAAGGTGTTGACAAGCGAACAGTATTTTGAAAACGACGACTGCCTCGTCCACGTTTGGGATAAGTGCGCCAATGGCGTAAGTTTCAAAAATTACTCTTACAACAAAATCGCACCGCCCCTTACGTTTGAAGACAAGGCGGAGTACGACGTTCCCTCCACCGTTTACGGCGGAGACGTTGCTTATTCTTCCGTTGCGCTTTCGGCAAGCGGCGGCAGCGGAGAATACGTCTTCTCTATCGTGAGCGCGGCAGACGGGAATACAAAAGGCGTCGGTATTATTTCGACTGAAACCGATTTGAATAAGATATACGTCAATCCAAACATCAGAGGCGTAAGCGAAGCCACGGAAATCACCGTCAGGGTGAAGGACAAAGGCGGATATTCAAAGGACGTCACCGTACGTATCGGCGAGGTTGCCGCTCCCACGTACAGCGCAACCGTGGATCCCGTGGATTTCGGCACGGTGAGAGTGGGATATTCTCCGGTCACGCAAGTTCCCCTACGCGTTGTCAACACGGGTACGGGGAAAATCAACTGCAACCTTACTTCCATTACTCTCGAAGGGGAAAACGCAAGTTCTTTCACGTTAGGTTACTATTCTAGCCCCTATTACGTCGGAGCGGGCGCTGAAAATACTTCGAGTTGGAGCATAAAACCAAACAACGGTTTGCCGGTGGGCACATACGTCGCCACGATAAAGTTCAGCGGAACACCTGAATATTCCAAGTACGGCGGATCGAGCGTGGAAGCAACCGCAACCGTCAGGTTTGTCGTCACCGAGCACGATTTTGACACCACCACGTGGCAATACGACGAGCATACGCACTGGAATCCCTGCAAAGATACGGGCTGTGCCGTCCACGGCAACGAAGCCGCGCACGACACCAAGGGTGAGTTGAAAAATGCCACCGCAGCCACTTTTGACACGAACGGATACACCGGCGACAAATACTGCTCGGTGTGCGGTGCCTTGGCAGAAGAAGGCACGGTTATCCCCGCAGGCAAGTACATCAGAGTGAGTCAGGCAACCATGACTCCCGCCGCGATCACGGACAAAATGACGGCAATCGACCTTGTTTTCACGTCGCAAGACGAAGAAAAATACACGGTTGCGCTCTGGCGCGTGTTCGATTTGACGGACAACGCTTTGAACACCGCCAGCGGACAATATCCCAAAGACAGCAAGTTTATCGCGGGGCACGAGTATGCGATTGAAATCGAGTTTGAAGCAGTCGGTTCTTACGTTTACAATGAGATGGATAGCAAGTATTGGTCCACGTTTACGGTTAACGGAAATGCAACCGGATTGTCGGCGGCAACCACTCTCGGCGGTTCGCCCTTGCGCAGAATCGTTCTCGTTGCGCAGGACACCACCATCCCCGTCGCCGTAACGGACGTTCAGGTTGATTTTGCATCAGGCGAAACCACAGTTGTCAGAGACAGCACCTACACGTTCAAAGCAACCGTTTCGGGCACCGGCGCGTTTGACAACACGGTCACATGGAGCGTCATAGGCGGCTCGGCAGGCACGAGCATTTCAAGCGACGGCGTTCTCACCGTCGTGGCGAACGAAGCCGCTTCCACTCTCACCATAAAAGCAGTTGCCAACGGAGATCCCGAAAAGGTTGCAACCAAGACGTTGGAGATCTATTCCAAAGTGACGATCAAGCAAGGCACAAATACCGAAGACCTTTACAAAAAGGCAGGGGAGACCGTCAGCCTTACGGCAATCGACGCACCCGCAGGTTATCACTTCACAGGCTGGGCAAAAACGGGCGAAGGCGACTTTGCAAACAACGCCGCAACTTCAACCGACTTTACCGTGTCCACGACAAACGTGACGATACAATCAAACTACGAGTTACATTCTGCAAACGGAGAAGCATGGCAATCGGATAGCACGAGACACTGGCACGACTGCTCTTGCGGCACGAAAGTTGACGTCGCTCCCCACACGCCCGACCGCTCCGAAGCCACCGAAACCGAAGCCGTCAAATGCACCGTCTGCGGATATATCATTACCCCTGCTCTCGGACACGACACGCACGCCCCGGATGCAGAATGGCACTTTGACGCAACCAAACATTGGCACAACTGCACGGGTTGCAGTCAAAAACTCGATGAAGGGGCGCACGCGTTCGGGGATTGGACGATCACCGTTAAACCCGAGGTGGGAGTTGCCGGCGAAAAGGAGCGCGAATGCTCCGTCTGCGGATTCAAGGAAAACGCGCCCGTAGAGGCTCTTGGCGACGAACAACCCGGCGGCGAGCAACCCGAAAAGACGGGACTTTCGGGCGGCGCGATTGCGGGTATCGCGGTTGGCTCTGTTGCAGTAGCGGGTGTCGGAGGTTTTTCGGTGTTCTGGTTCGTAATCAAGAAAAAGAAGTTCGCCGACCTCATTGCCATCTTCAAAAAGAAGTAAAACGGGAGAAAAAATGAGCGCAATCAAGAAACTGATTATCAGTCTTATCGTAATTATCGGAATTTTAGCCGTAGCGCTGATCAGCGTGTATATCGTAGCGCGGGTGAATTTAGGCGTAGACTTGTTCCGCACCGTAGGACAGTTGAAAACATTAAGTCAACCTGTAAACGAGCAGGAATCTTTCCCTGCGGCGTATCGAAGCGAAGATCTTGCCGATCTGAAATCGCAGACGGACAGTCAGTTGGGCGACGTCGTGCTTTACGAGGAAGGCAAAGGCTACGAGGGGTACACCGTCGATTTTACGGCGCTTGCATTGTCGGGCGCTACGGCAAAGCCCGTTTTTCTCTCCGAACAGCAGACGGGTGCTCTTGCCGAAATCGTATTTCATCAGCAGACGGGCGGAGTGCTGACAATAGCGGATAAAGAAATTTCCGTATGCGTTTTGCAAATTGCCTTTACCGAAATCGACGCAGAAACGGGTAACGCCGACCTGAACGTGACGGTGAAACTGGATCTTACTCCGTTCAAAAACGATATGGAAGGTTTTCCTTTCAATCTGCTTAAAGGTATCGTCCCGGACGCGTTGTATGTGACTTCCGTCGTTCGCATTGAAAAAGGAGAAGGGATTTCCTACACTGTCGTTCCTAAGTATCTTACGCTCAACAACCTTTCGGGTGCCGATACCTCGGATTTCTTCCATACGCTGGACGTCGTCTTAAAAATTGGCAGCGCGGAAGAACTGAACGCGAAAATCGGAACAACCGCCGCAAACGCCCTCATCGGTACGGAGCAAAATCCCGGTTTTGTCTATGCGCTGAAAGCAACGGGCGGCTCGGGCAGTTTCGCATTCGTTTCGTTTGAAAACGAAGGGAAACAAATAAACGCATTGGTGTTTTAACAAAAAAGAGCCGGCTCTTTTCTATAAAAACGAGGAAGGAGGAAAACGAATTGGCAAACGAAAGGTAATAAAATTAAATTACTTGTTCTGTGGGATATTTTGTACAGATATAATATGAGAATAAGCCCGGGTAATACTCCTGGTTTTTCTTGCGCTTTTTATAAAAACGTAGCATAATGGCAATATCTTTGGTGTAGCTTTTTCGTATGTTAAAGACAAACGAGAAACAA
>ENA-OZUY01000765-OZUY01000765.1-human-gut-metagenome-genome-assembly--contig:-NODE-765-length-10898-cov-7.849027_pt1 | contig 10898 bp, 10 predicted proteins | sample MGYA00243443_ERZ654041 | MGnify/ENA primary metagenome ERZ654041 (study PRJEB26926, sample SAMN06164880) | human gut metagenome | biome: ENVO:00009003; feature: ENVO:2100002; material: ENVO:00002003... | reverse complement strand
GGATTCATATATAAAAGTAAAATAAATTTCCGATAAATTAGTAAAAATAGACATTGCACAAAAATTAAAAATGTGTTACAATTTTGTTACAATAAGAAAGGGAGAGAAGATAGCTTCTGAGACATCCGAAATTTAAGTCGTTGTTTTTTTCACAAAAAAATATTCATAAATACAAGGGACTGCCTGTAAGATGGCGGTCCCTTTCCCTTTCTTGTGCAATCAGGTTCCTCTCGTCTAACGACTCGATGATTAGCGGTCGTCAAATGCAGCCATGCAAGCATGCCGCACTTGACTCGTCGCCATAACAAAAAAAGAACCAGATCACATCTGGTTCTTAAGAGCTGGGCTACAAGGATTCGAACCTTGAAAATGCTGGAGTCAGAGTCCAGTGCCTTACCATTTGGCGATAGCCCATTGCTGTCAACAGATGATATTATATTATAACAGTTTGAAAAAAGCAAGCACTTTTTTAAAAAAATTACAAAAAGTTATTTATACGCAATGAACACGAAAAATTTGAGAATAAAAATCAATGGAAATAGAAAATCCAGGTAGAAATAATAGCCCGGCTGTTGTATAATGGGAGCACTTGTGGAGATGACATTATAATAGGAAATGGAGAATACATATGTACAGTTTTGATGCGATCGTAAGATACAGCGAAACGCATGGAAGACAGGAAGCAAATGCGGCAACGATAGCAAATTACTTTCAGGATTGTGCGATCTTCGATTCAGAACAGGCAGGAATTGGAATTGAATATCTGAAGGACCATAACCGGGCATGGTTTCTGATCTCGTGGCAGATTGATGTGGAGCGGTATCCGGTATTACAGGAGAAGATCAGGGTTGGAACCTGGGCATATGATTTTAAAGGTTCCATGGGATATCGTAATATAGTTATTCGGGATGAGAATGGAGCGAATATTGTACAGGCAGCTTCCCAGTGGAGTTATATTGATACTGATACGCTTCGTCCTGTAAGAATTGAGCCTGAAGTAGGAGCAGCATATCCTCTTGCAGAAAAGCTTCCGATGGAATATGCTCCGAGAAAGATCCGGCTGATCGAAGGCATGGAAGAGACAGACAGAAGGGTTGTTCTGCCTTATCAGATTGATTCGAATAACCACATGAATAATGAAGCATATATTGCGCTGGCGTTGGAATATATCGATTCGGATGACATGATCTGTCAGATCAGAAGCGAGTATAAGCGGCAGTTTGTAAAAGATGAATGTATCGTAATAAAGAAAGCAGAAAGAGATGATCTGATACAGTTTGTATTTGCAGATGAAGAAGATCAGACCAGATGTATAGTAGAATTTAAAACAAAGAGAACGGGGAGACAGACAGCATGATCAAGATTGGCGAATGGAACTATTTAGAGGTTGTAAAAGAGAAAGATTTCGGCATTTACCTTGCCGGGAAAAAATACGATGACGAGGAAGTTCTGCTTCCGAAGAAACAGGTACCTGCGGGAACAAGAATGGGAGATCAGTTAGATGTATTTATCTATCGTGATTCCGCAGATCGTCTGATCGCAACAACAAATCATCCGATTATAACGATGGGAGAACTTGCAGTATTAAAATGTGTCAATGTGACAGGCATCGGTGCATTTATGGACTGGGGACTGGAAAAAGATATCCTGCTTCCTTTTAAAGAGCAGACAAGCAAGGTAAGGGAAGGTCAGTCGTATCTGGTCCGGATGTATGAGGATCGTTCCAAGCGTTTGTGCGTCAGCATGAAGGTATATGCCTATCTGGAGACACAGTCCCCATATAAGGCAGGGGATTTCGTAAGTGGAACGGTATTTGAATTTAATCAGAATCTGGGAGCATTTGTTGCGGTTGATAATCGTTATTCAGCCCTGATCCCGATGAAGGAGATCCATTCCCGGATCAATGTGGGTGAGACGGTAGAAGCCCGTGTGGCAAATGTCAGAGAAGACGGCAAACTCAATCTGAGTTTACAGAAGCCGATCCGTGAACAGATCAACAATGACAGCGAGATGGTATACAATATCATTGAAAGCTATGGAGGAACCTTACCATTTAATGACAAGGCAGATAAAGAAGTGATCGAGAAAGAGTTCGGACTTAGCAAGAATGCATTTAAGCGTGCGGTTGGACATCTGTTAAAAGAGGGTAAGATCCGGATCACAGAGAAAAACATTATCATCAAATAATGTATTCGTAAATGAGCAGGAATGTTCAGGAGAAACAAAAAGACAGCTATGCGTGTTATATGGCTGAAAAGTACCAGGAAATGAAAGGATGAATATGAGTAATTTCAAGGTTGAATTAAAAAAAGTAGTAGACGACAGCTATGAGATCGAGATTGGATATGAGCTGGAACAGAAGCTGATCGATGATCTGAAAGCCGGTCTGGTTGGAAAAATATCCAAATTTGTAGTAGTTACAGACAGCAATGTAAAAGAGCTGTATGCGGACAAGATTTATAAGATGCTTGAAGAAGCAGGATACAAGACAGATCTTATAAGTTTTCCGGCAGGAGAACTGAGCAAGACCAGAGCGACAAAGGAGTATGTAGAAGATACCATGCTTGCAAAGGGATATCGGAGAGATTGCTGCATTATCGCCGTTGGCGGTGGCGTGGTGACAGACCTTGCAGGATTTGTAGCCGGAACCTACGGCAGAGGAATTCCGTTTATCAATTATGCAACCACACTGCTTGCGGCTGCTGATGCATCGGTAGGTGGCAAGACTGCTGTTGATACGCCGCTTGCTACAAATCTGATCGGCCTGTTCAATCAGCCACAGAAGGTATATCTGGATATCGCAACATGGAAGACACTTCCACAGCGACAGTTATCTTCAGGTCTTGCAGAGACGATCAAGCATGCTTGCCTTGCAGACAGGGAATTCTTCGATTATCTGTCAGAGCATATCAAAGATGTGCTTGCAGTAAAGGACGAGGTATGCAGACATATCGCGGAGAAGAACTGCGAGATCAAATATCAGGTCGTTATGAAGGACGAGCGGGAAAGCGGTTTGCGTGAGGTTTTGAACCTTGGACATACGGTTGGAAGAGCCATCGAGACAGTCAGTGATTATAAGCTGTTGCATGGAGAGGCCGTTGCGATCGGTCTGGTTGCAGAGGTGAAGATGGCAGAACATTTTGGCTACTGTACAGCAGAGGATGAAGCAGCTATGGTTGCCATGTTGAAGCAGGCAGATCTTCCAACGGAGATTCCGGATTATATAGACCGTGACGCTCTGGTTAAGAAGCTGTATACCGATAAGAAGGTCAGAGACGGACATTTGCGTTTCGTTTTACAGCATGGAATCGGCGCAATCGAGGTATTTGATGGTGACCAGTATGCAAAAGCCATACCGGAGAGTCTGGCAAGAGAGATCATTATGGAGATGTAGGCATTAAATTTCAGGAGGATATAAAAATGGATAAGAAGATAATCAGCACAGAGAAAGCACCACAGGCAATCGGACCATATTCACAGGCAATCGTTGCTAACGGATTTTTATTTACGTCAGGAATGGTTCCGATCGATCCTGCAACGAATCAGTTAGTAGAAGGAGATATCACAGTTCAGGCAAAACAGGCAATCTCAAATCTGAAGAATCTGATCGAGGCATCCGGTTCATCCTGTGACAAGGTTGTAAAGACTACAGTATTTATTAAGGATATGAACCAGTTCTCAATTATCAACGATATTTACAAAGAATATTTCAACAAAGATTTCCCTGCACGTTCTTGTGTAGAAGTTGCAAGACTTCCAAAAGACGTACTGATTGAGATCGAAGCAGTAGCAGTTGTATAAATAAAGATTATAAAATGATGGTGTGGCAGATGTATGAATGATATCTGCCACATTATTATAAGAGGGTATATGGAGACAAGAAAGAAAATTTTTGGAGCTGAATGTTTGTTTACAGCATTGATCGCAGTTTACGAGGTCGTAACGGTGTTGGCGTTATTTACAGATCTGTTTTCCGGCATCACGATAAAACAAAACATATTATTCAGTCAGAGTCTGATATTTGTACCAACAGTGTTATATCTGTTCATCATGAGAAAGCATGTAAAGGATATCATCTGGTTTCGGAGATTTCATCCGTTGACACTCCTGCTGATTCCACCACTGGTTCTGTTTATGGAGCCACTTATTACATTGTTAAATGCAATTTCAATGTTATTTGTGCGAAATGAGATCGGCAATGCAGCTTCAGCACTGGTTGATCATAATACACTTGGAACTTCGCTTTTTTTCATGGCATTTTTGCCGTGTGTGATAGAAGAACTGGCGTATCGTGGTGTCATGTTCGGAAGCTTTCATGAAGCCGGCAGATTAAAGGCCATATTGATGTCAGGCTTTTTATTTGGACTGATGCATATGAATTTTAATCAGATGGCATATGCGGTTGTGATCGGTCTGATCTTTGGATTTGTTGTAGAAGCAACCGGAAGCATTATTCCAACAATGATCATGCATTTCCTGATCAATGGTTTTTCTGTTGTTATAAAGCATATTGCAAATATCATTCCGGCGTTAAAAGATCAGGCAGAAAATACAGAAGTAACACAGACGATGCTGCTCAGTACCATCCGGGCATATATACCTATGGCACTGGTTGGCACTGTAATATCAGCAGGAATTATTTATCTGCTTGCAGTTATAAATGGCAGAAAGGAGAGCTTCGCCGCTGTATTCACCGAACCTTTTAATCGGTACGATGAAAATGGCAAAAAGCTTCGACTGCTTACCCCGCTTATGATCGTGGTCATCCTCTACTGCCTGATCCGCTGCGTTGTCGAAGAATTTTTATTTTAACTATGGCAAAATGCCCGCCAAATGAATCTGATCTGGTACCTACCCTATTATAAATGACTTGCTGCGGTTTCTATTCATTGTACATGTCTGTGCGGAGCACTTAGTGAAGACGAGCGATATCGCGAAGTCTGAGGTTAGTGTAGCTTACTTATCCGCTCATGCTCTTGTGCTAACTCGTCCTTCGGACTCAAACAAGCACCCGCATTCGCTGACAATGTGTAATTCATCAAGAAATCCTCGCTAATGTCATATTATAATAGAGCAGGTACCAGATCAGATTTGTTTGGTGGGCGTTTTGTTGCTATATGTAAATGAGTAATAAAAAGATAAACAGAAAAATACACCATTCGATATACAGGGATTTATCCAGTTTCGAGTGTTGGTGTTTTCACTATGAAAAACATTCGCGAGTTTATCATAGTGGAAATATCAATAGCAGAAAAAATCTCCCATTGTGGATCGTAAATCCCTCTTTGTATGCTGGTTCTTCCACTAAAATATGACATATGCGAGGCTTTCGTTGTATGGTGCACATTGCCAGTAAATACGGGTGCCTGTCTGAGCCGAAGGCGAGTTGGCACAGGAGTATTTACGGATCAGGCATGTGCAACATACAGAAAACGCAGCAGGTCATTGTTAGTGGAAGAACCAGCATATGAAGAGGGCACACAACCATAAGGGGGATTTTTTGCGTGTTTGGCTAGTCCTCGTTGCAGATCAGACCGTAGAAGGAGATCAGGTACAGTCCGGCGATACCAACGAGTGTGTAGATGATTCTGGAAAAGGCGGAGCCGGTTCCGAATAAAGCATCTACAAGATTAAAATTAAAGATTCCGATGATACCCCAAACGATCGCCCCAACGATCACAAGAGTAAGACAAATAACATTAAATACTTTCATGGCATTCCTCTCTGATTTCTAATTATTTGGACATTAGTTTTTGGCAAGGCGTCGCAAAATTAATGGTTCCATATCTCTAGTTTGTGCGAACATGAAAAAAATATACTGCCATTATAAGGGAAAATGTATACACAGGATGAAGGTATAAAATGAAAAAATATAACATAATGAATCTGGCGACAAAAATTTATTTGAAGCAAATATAAAAATCAGTTGACAGGGTACAAACATAATGTTATATTAAAAACAACATATGAACAGATATTCAAATGTTCAATAAAAACGACGAGAGGAGGAACAGAATGAATACGGACAGCAGGGAAGCATGTGAATGCAAAGAGAACGATATTGCTGAGATCACCGCTGAGATTAACGAGATGATGCCGGACGAAGAGAATCTGTATGATCTGGCCGAGTTGTTTAAAGTATTTGGCGATTCTACCAGAATCCAGATCTTATACACACTGCTGGATCATGAAAAAAGTGTTGGTGACATCGCAGAAGAGCTTGGAATGAATGCATCTGCCATTTCTCATCAATTAAGAGTGTTAAAACAGGCGAAGCTGATCAAGAACCGCAGAGCCGGAAAGAATATGTTTTATGAGCTTGCCGATGACCATGTAGCAGTGATCATGCGAATGGGACTTGAGCATATATTTGAATAATAAGAAAGGTTAAAGGTAGATATTATGAAGAAGAGATATAATTTAAGTGATGTAGATTGCGCAAATTGTGCAGCAAAGATGGAGGAGCAGATCAGCAAGTTACCGGGAGTTAACAGCGCATCTATCAGCTTCATGGCACAGAAACTTACATTAGACGCAGACGAAGATAAATTAGACGAGATTTTAAAGCAGGCAGAAAAGATCATCAAGAGCATTGATGAGGAAGCTACGATTGAATATTAGAAATAATGCAGATCTGAACATTAAGACGTTACAGATTTACATAAGCTGAAAGAGAAGATAAAATAAGAAAATTATCGCAGATAGCAGAAAAAAGGTGATGGATTATGAGTAAGAAGCAGAGAAAGATGTTAATTCGAATCATCGTTGCACTGGTGGTATTTATCGTATGCGAGATTGCAGAGAAGCTCATCCATTTGAATGGAGTGTGGGATACAGTTGTAAAGGCTGCGATGTTCGCAGTACCATATCTGATGGCAGGATATGATGTCCTTTTAAAGGCGATCAAAAATATCAGCAAGGGTCATGTATTTGACGAAAACTTCCTGATGGCAGTTGCAACTGTAGGCGCATACGGAACCGGAGAATTTGGCGAGGCGGCAGCCGTTATGCTGTTCTATCAGGTCGGAGAATGGTTCCAGAAATATGCAGTCAACAGATCAAGAGCCAGTATCACAGATTTGATGAACATTATGCCGGAATATGCAAATATTGAAAAAGATGGACAGATCGTTCAGGTAGAACCGGAGACAGTTGCGATCGGTGATATCATCATCGTGCAGCCGGGTGAAAAAGTTCCTCTCGATGGTACTGTTATCGAAGGTGAAACATTTGTAGATACAGCAGCGCTTACCGGTGAATCCGTACCTAGAAAGCTGTCTGTTGGTGACGAAGTGTTAAGTGGCGTGATTAACCAGAACGGTGTGATCCGTGTCAAGGTATCAAAGGAATTTGACGATTCGACCGTATCGAAGATTTTGGAACTGGTGGAAAATGCAAGTACGAGAAAAGCACAGTACGAGCAGTTCATTACCAGATTTGCAAAATACTATACACCGATCGTGTGTTTCCTTGCACTTGCAGTGGCGATCATTCCGCCGATCTTTGTAGGTGAATTTGGCAAATGGTTCCACCGTGCATTGATCTTTCTGGTAGTATCCTGTCCATGCGCATTGGTTATTTCTATTCCACTTAGTTTCTTCAGTGGAATCGGCGGAGCATCCAAGGCAGGTATCCTTGTAAAAGGAAGTAACTATCTGGAGCTTCTGGGTAAAGCAAAGATTGCCGTATTTGATAAGACCGGAACTCTGACAAAGGGTGTATTCAAGGTTGTAGAGACATACGCAAATGGAATCAGTGAAGATGATCTTTTGGAGCTTGCAGCATATGGCGAATATTACTCCAACCATCCGATCGCAGCATCGATCAAGGCTGCATATAAGGGAACGGTACAGATCGACCACCTCGATGGATATGAGGAAATCTCCGGAATGGGTATCAAGGTCTTAAAAGATGGAAAAGAAGTGTTAGTCGGAAATAAAAAGCTTCTGGATTCCAGAAAGATATCCATGGCGGGAGCAAAACAGCCATCCAAGGTTGGAACAGTCCTTTTCGTAGCGGAAAATGGTGCATATAAGGGATGTATCACGATCGCTGATGAGATCAAGGATGGTGTTAAGGATGCGATCGCATCAATCAAGAAATGTGGAATTGATAATGTTGTTATGCTGACCGGTGATAAGAAAGAGGTTGCTGACAGTGTAGCAAAAGAGCTTGGCATTGATACTGTATGTGCAGAACTGATGCCGGGTGATAAGGTAGATAAAGTAGAACAGCTTCTCCGCGAGAAGGATGAAGACAGTACATTGATCTTCACCGGTGACGGAATCAATGATGCGCCTGTTTTAATGCGTGCCGATGTCGGTATCGCAATGGGAGCTATGGGTCAGGATGCTGCGATCGAAGCAGCAGACATCGTTCTGATCGATGATGATCCGGGCAAGATTGCCGTAGCATATGCAATTGCCAGAAAGACGGTTCGTATCGTGCAGCAGAACATTGTGTTTGCACTTGCTGTCAAGATCATTGTTATGGTACTCGGTGCTCTTGGTTTTGCAAATATGTGGGCAGCGGTATTCGCCGATGTCGGTGTTGCTTTCCTCGCGATCATCAACGCAACCCGCGCGCTGAAGCCATGATGTATAAATAAAAATACCATATAAGCATGAGACATCTATATCTTTATTACGCAGAACACTTTCGTTCTATTCTCACGCAGCGGTTCTAACCTCACTGCCTATGGCAGTTCACTAAGAACCGGCGTTCGAATAGGTCTGCTACATAAAATATAGATGTCTCATTTCTTTTATATGGTATTTTTAATTTGTTGCTTGTGACGAAAGCGTTTCAAACTATAGATCTATGAATAAATCAAGATAATTCGAAAGCGAATACTTTATAACTGGTGTGTTTGCATATTGAGAATTTGAATAAAAAGAGAAGACCGTCTTACTATTATGAAGCAAGCCTGTTTCAACGCCGGTTCTTAGTGAGTCGCCAAAGGCGAGGAGCTTAGTACCGTTGCGTTGAAATAGAGTGCAAACGACTTGCGTAATAATAGGTAAGACGATCTTCTTTTTTTCATAGATTTATGCAAACACACCAGTTGTAAAGTATTCGCATAAACTACTGCTCTTCGTGGGCAAGTGCCGCAGCAACAAAGCCTTTGAAAAGCGGATGTGCTTTATTTGGTCTGGATTTGAATTCCGGATGTGCCTGAGTTCCGATGAACCAAGGATGATCCGGAATCTCGATCATCTCAACGATATGACCGTCAGGAGAGAGACCAACCAGTTCCATACCATTATCTGTTAAAGCCTTACGGTAGTCATTGTTGACTTCATATCTATGTCTGTGACGCTCATGGATGTATTCTGTGCCATAGAGCTCATAGGATTTGGAATCTTTGCTGAGTACACATGGGTAAGAACCAAGTCTTAATGTTCCGCCGAGGTCTGTTACATCATGCTGATTCGGCATGATATGAATAACCTGATGGAAAGAGTTTGGATTGAATTCTGAGCTGTGTGCATCTGCATAACCAAGGACATGTCTTGCAAATTCAACGATCGTGAGCTGCATACCGAGACACAGACCAAGGTAAGGAACCTTTTTCTCTCTTGCATACTGGATTGCGGTGATCATGCCTTCGATACCTCTGTCACCAAAACCGCCCGGAACAAGGATTCCATCGACGTCACCCAGTGTTTCTTCCACATTTTCAGGAGTTACAAGTTCGGAATCTACCCATTTGATCTCGACCTCGGCATCGTTTGCAACACCGGCATGCTTTAAGGATTCAACAACGGAAATGTATGCATCATGCAGTGAGACATATTTGCCGACGAGAGCAACACGAACCTTTTTTTCCGGATTCTTCCAGGCAGTGATCATATCATTCCATTCCTTCCATGCATGTGGTTCCGGAGCAGGACAATCCATGTGTAAGCATTTGCATACAACATCAGCGAGATGCTCTTTCTCCATAGCGAGAGGAACTTCATATAATACATCAACATCCAGATTCTGGATGACATTCTGGCTAGGTACATTACAGAATAATGCAATCTTATCCTTTAAGCCCTGATCCAGTGGATAATCAGAACGGCAGACCAGAATATCCGGCTGGATACCCATTCCCTGCAGGTTCTTAACACTCGCCTGCGTTGGCTTTGTCTTTAATTCACCGGAAGCTTTCAGATAAGGAATCAGAGTAACGTGGATCATAATGCAATTCTCATGTCCGACATCATGTGTGAACTGACGGATCGCCTCTAAGAAAGGCTGGCTCTCGATATCGCCGACTGTACCGCCAATTTCGATGATCGCAACCTCGGTATCCTTTGCATCCGGATTCCGATAGAAGCGCTCTTTGATTTCATTTGTTATATGTGGAACTACCTGTACGGTGTGTCCGCCGAAGTCGCCGTGGCGTTCTTTCTGTAAGATACTCCAGTAAATCTTACCGGTCGTAACATTCGAATTCTTATTCAGACTTTCATCGATAAAACGCTCATAATGACCAAGATCCAGATCCGTCTCCGCACCATCATCGGTTACGAATACTTCACCATGCTGAATCGGGTTCATGGTACCCGGATCCATGTTGATGTATGGATCGAATTTCTGGCTGGTAACCTTGTAGCCTCTCATTTTGAGCAGGCGACCAAGGGAGGCAGCAGTGATACCTTTACCAAGACCGGATACGACACCGCCTGTGACAAACACGTACTTAATAGGCATAATAATTTCCTCCTGATATATTCTAAAAACGCATAGACATACGCTCTCATTAAAAAAACACTCATTATTATACGAGAGCATTTTTCAAAAGTCAATCAGCCGTATCGAAAAACAGGATGTATCCGGCATAAAAATATGGTATGATAGTATATAAGAAGTCAAACTTAATAAAATTATGGAAAAATATTTACAGACTT
>ENA-OZUY01000750-OZUY01000750.1-human-gut-metagenome-genome-assembly--contig:-NODE-750-length-11034-cov-10.791238_pt1 | contig 11034 bp, 9 predicted proteins | sample MGYA00243443_ERZ654041 | MGnify/ENA primary metagenome ERZ654041 (study PRJEB26926, sample SAMN06164880) | human gut metagenome | biome: ENVO:00009003; feature: ENVO:2100002; material: ENVO:00002003... | reverse complement strand
GTTTTTCCGCCACCCCGATACGCCCCAAACCGCCCGCCGCTGCCCCGGCACAATCTCGCACCATCGCCTGCCTCTCACACCGCATCTCCATACGGCTCCCTCCCCCTGCGTCGTTAAGCGCCGAGCGTGGTCTTGCCGCCGGAACCGTAGGAATTATCGTGCGACAAAAGCTGCGACACCGCACCCATTTTCTTTTTGCGCTTGCGTTCCAGCTCCTGCACTTCCTCGGAATTGTCGACAACCTCCGGTTCGACTTCCTCCGGCTCAATCTGCACCACTTTCGGTTTGGAAAATACTGAACTCATTTTTCATACTCCTTTGCATATAAAATTAAAGATAAACTGAATCGTCAACAAAGTCCCCGTCCCGTGCGCTTCCCGCCTTCAGCAGATATTCCGCGTTCTGAATGGCAAAGGTCAGCGCCAGAGCGTCCGCCGCGTCCGTCGACCGTCCGAGGCGTTTTTTGATGTCGGCTTTGGCCTCAAGCTGCAGCCGGCCGAGCGCATCATACATCTTGAGCGGTGCCGTCAGATCTTCAACCAGCCCCGGCACGTCGGGCAGCGACACTGGCAGCGGCGACTTCAGCCATTCCGCCGCCCGCGCCCACATTTCCGCCCGCCGGTTGACATAGCGCTCCGGATTATCCGCCCGCTCGCCGAAATTGACCGCCGTAATACATTCGGCAAACCCGTTGGCGACAAGGACGTCAAACACGCCAGCCCCCAACCCGCCGACATCAATACACACGCGTGCCGGATGCTCCGCGGCAATGACCCCGCCGACCAGATTGGCCACCTGCACCACGTCAAGTTTCTGATACGTCTTAACCGCGCACACCTGCCTCCCGCGCCGATAGCAAAGCGCTGTCTTGTCGTCGCCGAACCGTGCCACGTCCACTCCGACGATAAGCGGCGCCGCCCCGTCGGCAATTTCCACTCTTGCTTCCAGCGCGCGGTAAACCTCCTCGCGCCCGATAAGGTGATCGTCCGCCGCCAGCCGCGGCTCTCCCTCCCAGACGTGCAGATACTCGCCGTAATTTTCGGCTTTCATCTTTGCCGCCAGCCGCCGCATATTCTCAGGACAGTAAGGATTGTCGTAATAGTTGACCTTGCGCACGATTGTATCCGCATCAGGATGCAGCGCCAGCGCCTTCCATACCGGGTCGGCCTCCTCCTCGCGGTTCAGCGACAGCCAGATTTCCGACCCCGGCTTGCGGATAGTCGGGTCAAGCACCAGCCACGCACGCTCGGAAATCTTCTGCGCCTCCTCGCACCAGCAGATGTCCACCCCCTCCAGCGATTTGATATTCTGCGCGTTATGCTCCATAATCCCTTTAAAAATGAATTTGGACTTGTTCTTGAGGTTGACAATCCGGTCGTCATACAGCCTGTAATCGCCGAGGCGGTAATAGGCAATCCGGTCGGCAATCAGCTTGTAAACGGAATCCTTTATGGAGTTCTGCACCTCGCGCACGCACGCAATCAGCATCTTCCGGCTTGTCGCCAGCGTCAGCAGAGCGTCCGCAAACGCAAACGACTTGCCGCCAGCCCGTCCGCCGTAAAACATTTTATAGCGCGCCTTTGCCGTCAGCAGTTCCTGAAACGCTTTCGGCAGCTCAACCTTCATCACTCATCTCTCCCCGCTTTTCCGCCCGGCACCGCTTCCGCCCGGCTCATTCCGGTTTCTCCATTCCGGCACCTTTTCCGTCCGGCACCCGACCTCACACAAATTTCACCACAATCTCCGCCACGCCGCCGTCCCCACTGTCGCTTTCGCCGCCTGCAATCTTGTCCCACACCGGCTCGGGACAGGATTTCTGCGCCAGCCACTTTTCCGTCTCAATCAGAAGCTTCGCCGTGGAATTGTCAATCTCCCCGGTTTTCAGGTCCGCCACGATTTTCCTGATGTCGTCGGTACACCGGTCGGCATAGTCTGCCTGCGCCAGCTGATATGCCTCGCGCAGTGTCTCGTCTGCCGCCGTCGCCGCATAAAAATCGCGGGTGCTGATGCCCGCGCGCCGGCAGGCTGCAAACAATGAATTCCCCTCCCGCACCGCCTCAAACACGATATCGGGCACTACCGCCCGAGTTGCCTTTTTACTGTTTTTTCCTGTAGCCATTATCTCCGCCGCTCATTAATTCCACCGTTCGCCACCCGCACATACCGTCCCGTTGTATACCGAAACATACTACACCGCCCACACCTGCATACAGCACATATCGCCCCGTCGTATACTGGCTCCCCCCCACGCATCACATCTGCGGGCCCCGCATACAAAAAGAGCGCTCTGCCGACCCTGCCGCCGTCAAAACGCTCCAATGACATTCAACTTAAATTTAAACTTTAAAAATAATCTGCAACCAGATTCAACTTTTCTGATATACAGTCTTCCACGATAACCAACTTTATAACACCCCTTGTCATAGATGTCAATACTTTCGCCCCTGTTCTGAAAGAAAAAATATTACGCGTAAAATCAATATATTAAACAAATTGTGCATATATTTTTTGTTTGATTGACTAAAAAAGCCCCGCGCCCTACCCTCATAATATGAAGAAAATGACAGAAAAAACAGCCCCCGTTTCCCCCGCCGGACTCTCCCCGACGCACCTTCCGCATACTCCCGTGCCTTCCCCCGCCAGACACACGCTGTACGAACGCCTTCACGACTTCAATCTCCCGGGGATTGTCGTCCGCCGCCTGCAACAGGCCGACCGCCCGTTCTGGCTTGCATTCGCCGCCGTTTTTCTGGCTCTGAACCTTATCTTTCTGTTTCACGGCGCCCATTTTATGTTTGGCGACCACGACTGGAAATATCTGAAACACGGCATTTCCCTCGGCGCCGGATTGTTTGAAGGCCGGTTCAGCCAGTTTGTTCCCGTAACGCTGCTGAGCCGCGGCGAAATCCTTCCCGTAATCAACAACGCCCTCGGTTTCGCAGGCTTCGCCCTCGGCGTCGCCATGCTCGCCCGCTACTGGCGCCTGCCGCATACAAAAACCGCCTGTGTTTTGTTTGCCCTGTTCACGGCATTAACGCCGTATGTCCTGTCTTTTATGTATTTTGCCTTCCTCGTTATTCCCGTCTTAGGCTGGAATATGTTTGTCATCGGCTCCCTGCTCATCAGTGAAAAGGAAGAGCGCTTTTCCCTCCGCCGCACCGTTTCCGCCGCCGTTTTGACAACACTGGCTCTCGGCGGCTATCCTCCTGTCATCAACCTGATTGCGGTTGCTTTTTCCGTCCGCCTGCTGTTTGCCGCCTTGTTTGAAATCCCTTCTCCCGCCGCCGCAACGCCCGGCACCCCGCTCCCTCTTTCCCTCCCCGCAGTATTAAAAACGCTCTGCCGCCGTTTCCGTTGGACGGCGTTTAACCTTGTCCTCGGCGCAGCCTGCTATAAGCTCTGCCTTTGGGCTCTGACGCTTACCGGTGCCGTCAATGCTTCTTATTACAACCTGCAAACCACGCCGCTTGCCGAATGGGGCGCAAAATTTCTCCTCGTCAGCCGCGATGCATTGCTCCAATTCTCTGCCACCCTGCCTTTTATCCCCGCCGCATATAAAGCTGCCGCCGGAATTGTTGTCCTTGCCGGAATTGCCGCTGCCCTGTTGCGCATATTCGCACCGTTTCGCACCAACGCCCCCGCTGCCTTATCTGCTGCCTCAGGCGCCACGGTTTCCGCCTCGGTTGCAGACACCGCCGCCGCAAATTCCGACACGCCGGATATGCCATACTCATTTTCCGCCGGTGCCAAAATCTTTGTTATTATGCTCCTTGCCGCCGTTTTTTATGCCCCGCTTGTTACGCTGTTTATCTCCACATCGCTCGCCGAAACCGAATTTTCTCCCCGTATCGACTTTTTCGGGCTGATGTACCTGTACGCCGCCATGTTCGCCCTCACGTTGAAAAACGCCGCATCTGCAGCCCCTGTCGCCCCTGCGGCCGCTCCCTGTGCCATCACCCGCCCCGCTCCCTGTGCCGCCGTATTTTGCAAAAACCTAGCCGTCCTCGGCGCCGCCGCAGCCGCCGCCATCGCTGTCAACTGCCTGTTTGAGGCGCAAAAAGTCTGGAAACTGGGCTTTGATGCCGAAATGAAACTTTACCGCCGTGCCGCCGCGCGCTTTATGTCATCGCCCGATTTCAGCCCCGGCCATCGCTATATTATGGTACAGGGCGGTTCTCCGGCATTCCGCCCCCGCTTTTACCATACGCCGTATCATTACGGCAGCGACGATCTGCTCGGCATTTCCTATGTTCCGGGCATGAATCCGTCCGTCATGTGGAATTACTACGGCGTTGCCGAATACGCCGATCCCTCCGCCTATGTTTACACTTTCCGCCCTGACGCTGCCGCCGCAGCCGCAATCGGCAATGCCCGTCCCTGGCCCGCGCCGCAAAGCACGCTCGTCCAGCCTGCCGCTTCTCCCGCCGGACAAAACATAATCCTGCTCATTCTCTCTCCCGAAGGTCTTTCCGGCCTGAAAAGCACCTACGGGCTGTAAAGCTGCCGGTAAAGCTTTCCCTTTTCCGCCCACAAAAAAACGCACCGCTTTCCCGCTGTGCGCCTTTTCCTTTTTCCTGCCGTTTCCGGTTCCCGGATATTCGGCTCTCAGCCTTCCTGCTCCCTGCCGTTTCCGGCTCTCAGCCGTTCTGTTCTCAGAGCTCCTTCTCCCGGCTGTCCGGTTCCGAAGTGTCCGACCTGCTCTGGGATATCCGGGCAGCCCCGCCGGTTCTACTTGCGTTTAAACCTGTCGCGCCCGCCGCTCTCCTCGCTCTTGCGGAACTTGAACAGCCCTTCGTCCAGCTTTCCGTCCACAACCGTATCGTACAGCGACAAAGAAACCTCCATTGCCTGCGGCGTTACGACTTTCCACTGCCGAAGCTCAAACGGATTGTTGGCAAACACCAGCGTAAACGGCCCCAAATCTCCGGCATTTGCGTACTGCAGCCCGACGCGCATAACGCCCGGATCTTCATAAAAATTGGTAACCTTAAGCTCTTTCCCGTCAATTTTGACCGTATTCGCCAGAATAGCCGCCGCCGGAATATCCTCATAATCAATGTTCGTAATCTGATCCAGTTCCTTGTCGTAATAGACGATATAATCGCCGTTGCCGACAATCAGCACATTGGACGGCGCATTGTATTCCATGCGGATTTTATTGGGCTTTTCAATATAAAGCCGCCCTTCCACCTTCTCGCCGTTGCTGGCAATCTGCACAAAATCGGCACGCATCGTCTTAATCGAATTAAGATAGTTTTCTATCTTCTTGACGTCCTCGGAATCGGCTTTCGTCTGCGCTGCCAGCGCACTGCCGTCCGCGCCGGTTCCCAGGCATCCCAGCGCCACAACCGCCGCCGCAATCAGTTTTTCCGTATTCATTCGCAGTATCCCTTAAATTAACTTAAATCTTCACCTAAAATAAACGCCGGACGCCCTTTTTTCAAGTCATTTTAAAGGTTATCTGCAAAAATCTGCCGCGCCGGACGCCCTGCAGCCCAGCGCTGTGCCTTTCTCCGTCCCTGCCGCGCCGTTCCTCTCTCCCGCAATCGCCGTTTCACGCCCGCCGCATTCTAAAAAAAAATCCGTTCTTTCCCTTGACTCGGCCCCCAAAATATGCTACACTCTGCACCATTGAAAATCTCTTATTTAGTTGAAATTTCTTATTAAGGTATAATCAGAGGGGCTGAAACAAATGTCTTACGCGGAACGGACATCACCGGAAATTCTCCTGTTGGAAAAGCTTGAAGAAGTGGACAAAGCCCTGCCGCCTGCGCTGTGGGAACAGATGCGCGCCGACGTCGGCATGGCAGAATCGCTTGAACGTGCCGACAAGACCATGCTCCCCGCCGTCCGCCAGCGCAAACGGATGTTTCTGCGCGACTTTGTCGAAAAAGCCGTCAGCATGCCGCTTAAGATTTATCCGGACGTTCCGCCGGAAACCGAACGCCAGCTCTACCGGCTTCATCTGTTCTGCTGTCAGCGCGCCATTCACTGCCCCGAAGTGCGCCGCAATCCGTTTCAGCTTGGTTTTGAAGCGCTGCGCGAGATGAAAACCGCGCTGACCGGCATGATGATTTCCTATCGCCTGATAGACCCGTCCTGCCCCTATAGCTGGGACCGGAAGTTTTTTGAAACCAACATCATCACCGACAAGGACGCCGAAGGCCGCACCGTCGTCAAATTCAACCGTATCCCGCCGCATATCGTTCCGCTTGCCGTTACCGAAGAACTTGTTACCGACTGGCTCATTTATCGCGCGTATGACAATAACGGCATCCGTACCCTGATGGATTATAAGAATAACCTGCTGACCCTGCCGGACTATCAGCGCGGTGGCGCCCCCGAAAGCGAATTTTCGCGTTTTGAACGCAAAATGCAGGAGCAGCGCAATCGTGAAGAAAAACATAAGAACCAGGAGCTTGACCTCGAATTCCGCAAAACGCTGGTACGCAGCGTCGCCGAACAAACCGCTGCCCGTATGCTGAATACCGGCCTGTCGGATTTGGAAATCCTCAATCAGGCATATAACGCCGACCTTAATACGCTGGTAGATAACCGCCCGTCCGCCGCCCGCTATGCTGCCCACAGCCTTCCCGGCACCGCTTGCAGCCATTTCGACGCCGCACACAGCCTCCCTGACACCGCTTGCAGCCATTTCGACGCCGCTCAAACGCTTCCGTCCCGGTCGGCCAATCCCGCCCGGGAGCTCCCGCCGCAGCCGGAATTCAGCACGGCTTTGTCTTCAAACTACCGGCATAGTCCAGACTGCCTGCCAGCCCTTTCCCGGTATGGCACGGCGCCAATCGCCGCCGAACCTGCCTCGGCTCCGCACACCCTGCCCGCTCCGTACCCGTCTCCTGCCTCGTGCCAGACCCACCCCGCTCCTGCCTCGCAGCCGCAACAGCCGGCCGGCGCCTCCCGGAAAAAGCGAGCCCCAAAAACGCCGCAGTCATCTATTATGGATGAAGTCATCGCCCGCTTTTTGGAAGAATAGTTTTCAAAAGGCATCAAGCAGACACTGTACCTTTCTCAAAGACTTAATCTGCCGTACTTTCCGCTTCTCCTCGCCACTCTGCACCTCATCTCCAAAGATGTATCTTTTCAACACCGTGCAATACCGTACTATTTTATTTTTCCCGAATGATTCTAAAACCTACATTGCCATATCCCATATTCGGATTTCGTCCTTCTCCCCGATACTCGGTTCGGCAATCCGCCCGTTTGGCATCCCAAGAGCCACCTTTCACCGCCTTATTTTGGCCTTCCCGCGCCGTAGAAGTCCACTCCCAAACATTGCCCCACATATTAACGGCACCTGCTGCTGAAAGTGTATCCGCAAAGGCAAAAGCAGAAGTCAGCCCTGCATTTTCCTCCGCATTAAAATCTGCATCTTTCGGCATATGCCCCGCTGCCTGCTCCCATTCTTTTTCGGTCGGAAGCCGGTAACTTGCCATACGGTCATTCCCGGAAAGCCATTCGCAATATGCCGCTGCATCATAGTAAGAAACGTTGACCACCGGATAATTCCCCTTGCCAACAGGAAAAGTTCCGTTTACCCACTCCTTGGGGGCTTTTCTGCCGGTTGCGCGGATAAATTTCTCATAATCCGCATTCGTTACAACGGCATACGCAATTGAAACATTCTGCGCTGCACCCAAAACTGGCAGATATCCGTCTTTATTTTCACGCACGCCCGGCTTCAGCCGCGCATCGGTAAATCGTGCCAGTGAAGCATCAATGCGTCTTTCCCTGTCCATCAGCATTTCATTGACAATTTCTTGCATCTCGTCAACTTTCTTCTGTTCACGCGCCGTCCGTTTCAATTCTTCCAGTTTCGCTTTTTTCCGCATCAAAACCGCGTCATAATTTATTGCAATCTGTTTCCTCAGCGCAAGTTTATTCGCTTCAGTCGGATTTTTTCGATAATTTGCAATTAACTGCCGCGTTACCTCATCCAATTTCGGACGTTCCTTTTCAACCGTCTTGCTGTATTTAAAAGATTTTGCCTCGGAATTAATGCGTAACGGCGCGGCACTTACATCAAAACCGAAATTCAATGCCAACACCACCGCCAAATACAACTTTTTCATCATCTTCTCCTTTCTGCCAAACAATCTTATAAATAGATTAACGAATAATTTTCAACATTGTTCATTTATTTTAACAAACGAACGTCCTATCCCCTTCCCTTCTCGCGCACCCCAGATATTCCCTCGTGCCCGCATTTCCTCTCTGCCTTCTGTCCGTTCGCTCTTCTACAGTCCGGCTCTGCACACTACTCTCACAACTTTTTTCGCAATTTTCGCTCCATTTCCATACCTCCGCAGACACAAAAAAATCCCCTTGGGCACACAAAACGCTTATCGCAAAACCGTGCGCCTAAGAGGATAAACGGAGAAAGTGGGAGAATTTGGAGCAGGTGACGGGAATCGAACCCGCATTAAAAGCTTGGGAAGCTCTCATTCTACCATTGAATTACACCTGCAATCCGTGTGAGTTATGAACCTCAAACACTGCTTTTATAAACACCGGATTTTTTTTTGCAACATTTTTCTACGACGATGTGCATAACTTCCCAACGCCGCCCCGCCGCTGCCAATTCCGCCGCAGCACCGCTTCCCCTCGCCCGACTATAAGCACTTCCGCCGGACAAACCCGGCCCGCTTCTCCCGCCGCACCATGCCTGAATCAACCTCAGATTCCGCCTGCGCATACGTCGCACCGTCCGCAAACCGCGCCCGCCGTACTACGCCTTCGACGACAAATACGCCGACAGAAACATATCGATATCCCCGTCAAGTACGCCGCGGTCGTCCGAAGTCTCCGCGCCGGTGCGCAGGTCTTTAATCATCTTGTACGGCTGCAAAACGTACGACCGTATCTGATACCCCCAGCCGTTGTCGCCCTGCTCTTCCCATTTCTGCTCCGCCGCTGCCTCTTTCTTATGCAGTTCGATTTCATACAGCTTTGCCTTCAGCATATTCATTGCCTGGTCGCGGTTGGCAAACTGCGAACGCTCAGTCTGGCACGAAACCACCACCCCGCTCGGAATATGCGTAATCCGCACCGCCGATTCGGTCTTGTTGATGTGCTGCCCGCCCGCGCCGGACGAACGGTAGGTGTCCATTTTCAAATCCGCCGGGTTGATGTCGATATGAATGCTGTCGTCAACCACCGGATATACGTTGACCGACGCAAAGCTCGTATGCCGCCGCGCGTTGCTGTCAAACGGCGAAATCCGCACCAGCCGGTGCACGCCGCTCTCGCCTTTGAGCCACCCGTAAGCGTTGTGTCCCGATATTTTGACCGTCGCCGACTTCAGCCCCGCGACTTCGCCCTCGGTTTCTTCAACATACGAAAGTTTGTATTTGTGTTTTTCCGCCCAGCGCGAATACATTCTGAGCAGCATTTCCGCCCAGTCCTGCGCCTCGGTTCCGCCCGAGCCGGCATGCACTTCCAGGTAAGCGTCGTTCTTGTCCAGCTCGCCGGAAAGCAGCGCTTCCAGTTCGTGGCGCTTAGCCTCCTGTTTCAGTTCTTCCAGATGCGCAAACAGTTCCGCCAGCATCGCCTCGTCTTCCTCGGCCTCCGCCATCTCGACCATCTCCTCGGAATTCTGCAAGTCCGCCAGCAAATCCTCATAAAAGGCAATATTCTCGTCCAGCGTATTTTTCTCTCCCGTCAGTTTCAGTGCCTTTTCCTGATTGTCCCACAGCGCCGGGTCCGCCGTCAGAACCGCCAGTTCTTCCTGCCGTTGTTTTGCGTTGTCGTAGTCAAAGAGACCTCCGCAAAAGTTCGGCGCTCGCTTTGATTTCGTTAATCAGGTTATAAAATTCCGCTCTCATCTGTTGTACTCCTTAACAAAAAAACATCTCCCCCTTTCATAAGCAAAAAACCGCCGTTTGTAAAGTTTTTTTTAAACCTCGCCTGCTATATTAAGCATAAAAATCAGACCGGAGAACCCCATGGCTCAGAAAATCATCATCACCCACACCGCAAACTGCCGCGACCGTACCGAAGATATCCGCTATATTATCCTCCACTGCTCGTCCTACTCGCCCGACAAGCAGCTGGACATACTGGACAAATACGGCCTGAGCACCCATTACATCGTTTCCGAACGCGGTCAGATTACCGAAAACTGCCCCCCTGACAAAGTCGCCTATCATGCCGGCGAAAGCAGCTGGCTCGGCAGCGAAGGCAAATCCCTCAACGGCTGTTCCATCGGCATCGAACTGGAATCTTTTAACCTCGGGCAAACGCCGCAGGACTATTCTTCCGCCCAGATTTCCGCGCTCTGCCGGCTTTTAAGGCAGTTGGTTTTTGCTTACCGTATCCGCCGCGAGAACATTCTTGGCCATTCCGACATCGCACCGAAACGCAAAGCCGACCCCGGCGCAGGCTTTCCCTGGCAAAAGCTTTATGCCCGCCAGCTTGTCCTTTGGCCGAGCCTGAAAAGCCTCTCTCCCGAAGCCCCGGAAGAGGAGCTGCTGCAAACCATCGGCTACGATACAGACGACCTGACTGCCGCCCGTTATGCGTTCTGCCGCCATTTCTTCCCCCGCGAAGTCGCCGTCCGCACCGACGTGCACAGCCTTTTGGACGAGCCGTATCCCAAAGATTTCGCTGTCCGCGACCGCGAAGGGTATATGCGGATGCTCCGCGCCGCCGCTTATGCCTTCCAGACCGAACGCAAAAAGAAATACTGGTACCTGAACGGCTGACTCCCTCTTTCTGTCCCGTTCTCAGCCCCGTCCTCGCGGCTGCCCCGTTTCTTCACCCCGCTTTCAGCATTTGCTTTCATGCCTGCCCTTTTCCGCCCCGTTCTCAACACCAGGCTTCCCGCTTTTCCATTTATTCCCGCCGCGCCAGCCCTCCCGGCTCCTTCCTCTTTGCTCCGCCTGCTCCCCTCCTCTTTGCTCCGCCTGTTCCCTTCCCCTTTGCTCCGCCCGGCTCCTTCCCCTTTGTTCCGCCGGGGGACAGCAATTGTTACTTAAAAATATGCAACAAAACTTCCATAAAACCGTAAGGCACAAA
>ENA-OZUY01000733-OZUY01000733.1-human-gut-metagenome-genome-assembly--contig:-NODE-733-length-11176-cov-7.832479_pt1 | contig 11176 bp, 10 predicted proteins | sample MGYA00243443_ERZ654041 | MGnify/ENA primary metagenome ERZ654041 (study PRJEB26926, sample SAMN06164880) | human gut metagenome | biome: ENVO:00009003; feature: ENVO:2100002; material: ENVO:00002003... | reverse complement strand
CATCACAATCACGATATCCAAATCCTGCGGATACATCAGACTGTGGATCGGCATCAACGATTAACACTTTCATATTTTTTTGTGCTAATCCTACTGCTAAATTAGCTGTACATGCGGACTTTCCAGTTCCCCCTTTTTGGTTTACAATAGAAATAATTCTAGCCATTTTTTCATCACCTTTCAATCAATAAAAATGACCGAATCAGCTAAACAGATTTTCATCCATTACGAGCTAATTCGGTCCTGTTTTCGCTATTAAATTGTAATATCATCACTTTCGTGATACAGTAAAAGCATCTCAGATAAAAGCGAATATTTTCTTTCATCTGAATAAGGTTTTTATAAAAGATAGGCCTTTCCTTCATAAATTTGTTGATTCGTTGCAAGTTTTTTTCAGGACCAAATCGCCTCAACCCCTTGTATTTACTGGGTTTCCGTTGATTTAGTCTTATTTTATCATCATCATCACCTTCACGAATACCTGTCCAATAAAGCATTTCAAATGCATAATAGGAAATAGGCTTATCTGCCACGCACTCTAAAAATGCCTGAAATTCATCCTGCGTCCAAAACTCCATTTCCTTATTTTCTTCCTTTCCCATAGTCCCGGCTTTTCGTGCCACATTATCTTTCAGACCATACATATTTACTGCATGATTTAATATGGCACTGAGCTGATTATGGATGGTTTTCAGATAAGTAGGGGAGAATAACTCCCCATTATCCTTCTTCAGCATCATAATCTCATTTTGCCACTGGATGACATCTGGAGTCCTAATATCATCCAGTTTTCGTTTCCCGAAATAAGGCAGAATCTTTGTCTCAATAATGTGCTTCTTTGTCAGAAAAGTATTGCGCTTTATTCTTGGTTCTAAATCCGTCAGATAAATATCCACAAAACTTTTGAAGCTCATACTGATACTCTGGTTCTCTTTCAGTTTGAAATTCCGCTCCCATTCAAGGGCTTCGCTCTTCTTGGCAAAGCCCCTCTTGGTTTTCTGTTTCCTTGCTCCGGTCAAATCCTTATAATAGGTTCTCACCTCCCACATTCCAGTCTTATTATTCTTGATAACCGCCATCTATCCCACCTCCTTATCCGTAGATAGCCCGTAGATTCGTTTCATAAAATACTGCGTGCTGACACGCCCTTTTATTGTCACAAATCCTTCAGACTCAAGTTCTGCATTCAGTCGCCGTATCAGCTTATACGCATAGGATAGTGATACATCCAGCATTTCCATGACATCCTGCGCTGTTAAAAATCGTTTGTTCTCCATAAGCAAATGCCTCCTCTCTTTCGTTTATTATTCAGTTCATTTCTGAACGGTTTTGATGTGTTTTATATTAACAGTTCATTTTTGCACTGTCAATACTTTTTAGCAAAAAACATTTCACTTTTGTACTGTTGATGTTATAATCTATGTATATGTATGATTTGTACCTCGTGTTTTCATGCATGCTACAACACTCATTACACTTACAAGGAGCTGTTAAAAATGGGCGAAAAATTCACCAGCCGGGTAGGCTTTTTAATTAGAAATTTCAGAATTGCGGCAGAAATGACGCAAAAGGAATTGGCAGATAAATGCGGACTAAACGAATCCACAATCCGAAACTATGAGCTTGGAAACCGATATCCGGACGAAGCGACTTTGCTCAATATTGCCAACAATCTAGGTGTCAGTTTTTATGCATTATCAGATCCGGATGTTGCCAATATCTTCAGTGCACTCCATGTTCTGTTTGACATCGAATGGGCATACGGACTACGCCCTACAATGAAAGACGGAGAAATATGCTTCAAATTTGAAAAACGGCTTCCAAGTGCCGGTCCCCGCCCGCAGGAAGACCTCGATAACTTCAAGAAGATGGTTGAGTATTGGGCACGCCTACGAGATAAACTGGGGGATGGTGAAATAACCGAAACAGAATATTATTTCAAAGAGATAAAGTTTCCGATGAATCCGATAGATTCGGATAAGGAATATACTGTTTCGTTGAATCTTGATGATGACGCCCAACTACTGGTTCAGAATCTGAATGAGGATGAAAAGGCAGCAGAAACTGCTGAGTTGTTAAAAGACTTATTTCCTGATTTCTCTTATGTGAAGAGGAAGCGGAAACCGAAGAAGGAGTAGATATTTATATCTACTTCAAAATACTAAAAAAGGAGATAAATATGCGACGGATAATCATAAAAAATACCAAAAATATTAAACAATTAACTTTTGACATTCCAAATGATAATGGTGTTTACTTGCTAGTTGGTGCTAATGGTGCTGGAAAAACCACGTTACTCACTTGTCTTGACAGAATATGTAATCCATATGCTTTTGCTACAAACTTCACATCTGCTAATAATACAAATAATATTGACCAATATTCTGCTTCTTCAATTGAATACATAACTGAACATGCACACATTAAATTTCGGAAAGGCACCCGACGTTGGGCATGTACTCCTCGCACCAATAGTTCTCCATTATTAAAAAGAGAATTTGGATTCGAAAATACAATCTTTATTAAAGCTGATTCAAAAAGAATTGATGTACCTCAAGAAGAAATTAGAAGTGGAAACCTAGTTGATGTAGAAAGTACAATTATTGAATCACTTAACAAAATATTTGAAACCACAAAATACAACAATCTTAAACGTTTAAGAAACGTCAATGGTCGTGGAAGAAATTCAACCTACTTTTATATATTAAAAGATGGAAGGAAATATTACTCAGAAAAACGTTTCAGTACTGGTGAACTCGCAATAATAAGATTAGTAGAACGTTTACATACAACTGCGTCCAACTCTCTCTTTCTGTTAGACGAAGCCGAAATGGCTTTACATCCCCGAATTCAAAAGAATCTTTTGGATTATTTAAATGAAAAAGCTACTGAGAAAGGACTAATGATTATCATCTCGACACATTCTATCACTATGATAAAATCAACACATAGAAATAAGATTATGTTGATGGAAAATGATGCCTCAGAAAATACTGTTATTTCTACACCTTGCTATCCAGCAAAGGCAATCGGTTACGTAGATTTTGAATCAAATATTATTTTTGATACCATTTTCTTTGTCGAAGATGATATGGCTAGGCTTGTTTTAAAAGCAATGATAGCTAAGTATGCCAATATTAATACCCTCATTAAATCCATGATGTATTGCATTATTCCGGTTGGTGGATATGAGCAAACAGCCCTATTAGCAAAAAATACTAGACACCAACTTTTTGAACGCTCAAAGGTATATGCACTTTTAGATGATGATGTATTTACAGAGGCAATACATAACAATCAAAAATTTGCTCAACTATATGAGCAAAACCGTGATCTCATCTTTTCATTAAAATGTACACCAGAATCTTGGCTAATTGAACACTTGGAAAATCGAGATGCTAATCTTACTTCTTGCATCCGTAATAATTACCACTGTGAAATCAATACTATTTTAACAGACAACAGATATACTGCATGCAATGCTCAAAGTCCACGAAAACTATGCAAGCAAAAAATGGATGTAGTTCTAAAAATATTAGAGGAAAGATGTGGGGATTCTCAAGAATCCATCCTCAACTCTTTTGTCGATTTACTAATAGAGCAAGAAATGGATAACGGAACAATTCAAAGTGTATTAGCACCATTATTAAGATACTAACTTAAATTAATTATCCAGCCAACATTTCCAAAATTATTGTCATTTGATTGTCACTGGGCAAAAAACGAGCCAAGAAGCACCATAAATTCAGCATTTCTTGGCTCATGTACATTATTCAAACTCAATCGTTCCAGGTGGCTTACTCGTCAGATCATACATTACTCGATTGACACCCTTCACTTCATTAATAATTCTTGTCATTACTCTCTGCAATACTTCAAACGGAATATCCGCGCAGTCAGCAGTCATGAAATCGCTGGTGCATACGGCCCGAAGTGCAACTGCATAGTCGTAGGTACGTTCATCGCCCATAACACCAACAGAACGCATGTTGGTAAGAGCTGCAAAATACTGTCCAAGTCCTTTATCAAGACCTGCTTTTGCAATCTCCTCACGGTAGATATAGTCAGCATCCTGAACGATCTTAACCTTCTCAGCAGTTACTTCCCCAACGATACGGATTCCAAGACCCGGACCTGGGAATGGCTGACGGCTTACCAGATACTCTGGGATGCCAAGCTCACGACCAGCTTTACGAACCTCGTCCTTGAACAGGAGACGAAGCGGTTCAACGATTTCTTTAAAATCAACATAATCCGGAAGTCCGCCTACGTTGTGGTGGCTCTTGATCGTTGCAGATTTTCCAAGGCCGGATTCGATCACGTCAGGATAAATTGTTCCCTGTACTAAGAAGTCAACAGCACCGATCTTCTTTGCTTCCTCCTCAAATACACGGATAAATTCTTCACCGATGATCTTACGTTTTGCTTCCGGTTCAACAACTCCTGCAAGTTTCTGGTAGAAACGATCCTGCGCATTTACACGGATGAAGTTCAAATCATATGGACCGTCCGGACCAAATACTGCCTCGACCTCATCACCCTCGTTCTTACGAAGAAGTCCCTGATCGACAAATACACAGGTAAGCTGCTTACCAACTGCCTTGGATAACAGAACGGCTGCAACCGACGAATCTACACCACCGGATAATGCACAGAGCACCTTGCCATTTCCAATCTTCTCACGCAGACTCTTGATCGTATCTTCAACGAAAGAATCCATCTTCCAGTCACCGGAGCATTTACATACATCCATGACAAATGCACGAAGCATCTCCATTCCCTCTTCTGTGTGCATAACCTCTGGATGGAACTGTGTTGCATATAAATTCTTCTCTGCATTTTCCATTGCCGCAAATGGACAGTTTGGAGTCGTTGCAGTTGATACAAATCCTTCCGGTGCTTCTGCGATATAGTCGGTATGACTCATCCAGCAGATCGTTGATTTGTTTACATCTTTAAACAAAATGGAATTCTTATCCACTGTTACCTCAGTTCTGCCATATTCACTGACCGGAGCAGTTGCTACCTTGCCACCGAGTACATGTGCCATCAACTGTGAACCATAACAGATTCCAAGGATTGGAATACCCAGTTCAAAAATTTCCTTGCTGTAACTTGGTGAATCAGCCTTGTATACACTATTCGGTCCACCAGTGAAAATAATGCCTTTCGGGTTCATCTTCTTGATCTCGTCAATGCTCATAGTGTACGGATGTACTTCTGCATAAACATTACATTCTCTGACCCTTCGTGCAATAAGCTGATTGTACTGTCCACCAAAGTCCAGTACGATAATCAATTCCTTATTCATGAAAGTTTCTCCTTTATTTTTCTTAACACGTTATTTTTGATTATACCATGTAATTACTCTATTTTCTACACCTAATCCTACTCTATTTTACGTTCCCGCGCAGGACTTCCAGCCCCTTCTGGTACTGTGTATCCTTCTCGCCTTGGAAATCATCTGCCGTATAATCTTCCGGTAATTTCACTTCGATATCCGGAGCTACACCCTTCTTGTGAATATCATTTCCATTTGGTGTGAAATATTTGGCAGTTGTAAGCTTTATTGCTGAGCCATCAGAAAGCGGAATAACCGACTGTACGATTCCCTTTCCATATGTGTTCTCGCCAACAATCGTTGCTACGCCATATTCTTTTAATGCCGCTGTCATGATCTCGGATGCGCTTGCACTTTCTCCGTTTACGAGCACTACCATCGGTAGATCTAGCTGCTCTTCATCCGTAGACTCATACGTTGATAAGACATTTCCATTCTTATCTTCCTGATATACGATCTTACCGGCAGGAAGCAGATAATCACACATATCAACAACCGTTGATAACATTCCACCCGGATCGGAACGGAGATCGATCATCAGCGCTGTCATTCCCTGTGATTTCAGATCTTCTACTGCTTTTCTGAACAAATCACCTGTATTCGCAACAAACTGTGTTACACGGACATAGCCGATCTTCTTATCTGTATCTGCCATATAATAAGAAACTGTACTGTTTTCCAGTTTTCTTCTTGTAAGGGTTACTGTATGGTACTTCCGTTCGCTTGGTCTGTAGATCTCAAGAGTGACATCCGTACCTTCTTCTCCACGGATCTTTGTAACCAGATAGTCCAGATCATCAGATTCCTGAATCTCATAATCATCGATCTTACAGATCAGATCATCCGGCTTAATATCAGCTTCTGATGCCGGGGAATCTTCTGTAATGCTAACCGCGATCGCATATCCGGTATCTTCATCCTGTCTCACAACAACACCGATGCCCGCATATTCTCCGGAACTGTCTTCCTGCAATTTTGCAAATTCCTCTGGGGTATAATATTTTGCATATGGATCATCCAATGCCTCGATCAGCCCGGCATACAGACCATTCTGCATATCCTCATCCGATGTGTCAAAATAATACGACTGATCAATGATCGTCTCCAGACTTGCAAGCTTCTCCAGTGTATCTTCATCAACGACTGAACCATTGTATTCCAGATTATCATGCCGTTTTCCGGCATCCGTATTCAAATCGCCGCTTTTTGTATTGTCCTTCGTAAAGGAGCATCCCATCATTCCCGCACATCCGGCTATAACTGCCGCACCAAGAATCCATTTCTTAAAATTATGCTTCATTTTACCTTTTGCAATGCGCATCGCACATTCTGCATCCTTTCATATTCTTAGAAATAATCATTCATATTCATTTGTATCATGTTAGCCTTTTGAATATCTCCCGAAAATTTCCTTTTATAAACGACAACAGACAAATCCAGCTTTCACCCGATCTGTCTGTTGCTTTATCCTATGTGTAATTCTGTAAAATCTCACAATTCTGACTGGTTATCATACTTGTATGAATCCCAACTTTCTGCCTTTTTACAGGTAATCCAGTGGATTTACATAAGATCCATTAATCATAACTCCAAAATGGCAATGGGAACCCGTACTGTATCCGGTACTTCCTGCCTTGGCAATTACTTGTCCCTGTTCAACACTCTGTCCTACACTGACAACCAACTGGGAATTATGCATATATACTGTCGATACACCATTTCCATGATCGATCATGATGTAGTATCCTGCAGATGAGCTGTACTGTGATACAACAACTGTACCTGCTGCTGATGCAACAATATCACTACCGGTTGGACATGGAATATCAATTCCCTTATGGTTCGAACTTGCACCTGCTGTAGGTGAAGATCTTGGTCCGAAGTAAGAACTGATCCGGCTTCCCTGTGTAGCAGGCCACATGTAAGAACCACCGCTTGGTGTATAGTACTGTGGTTCACTGCTTCCGCTGCTGCCGCCACTCTGCTGCTGTGCTGCACGCTGCTCATCCAGTCGCTTCTGAATGGCTGCCATCTCTGCATCTGCTGCATCAATCTCTTTCTGATACTGTTCAACCATAGCTGCCTGAGCGTCAATATCCTTGGAATACTCTGCAATCTTATTATTCTTCTCTGTAATTGTTGTATTTAGATTATCTTTTTCAGTTTCAAGATCAGCCTTAACACTCTCAACCTCTTTCAGGTCTTTTTCCAGTGTTGCTTCGTAATCCTGAATATCCTGTCTGGTCTGAATCAATGCATTTAACTGTTTCTGGTCATAGCTTGAAATCTGCTCAACATATTCTGATTTATTCAACATATCTGTAAAGGAAGCAGATGACATCAGTGTGTCTATGTATTCTACCTCTCCGTTTTCATAAAGATACTGAATACGCTTCATCATTGCTGCATACTGATTATCTTCCTCAACCTGGGCTTCTGCAAGCTTTTTCTTTGTATCATCGATCTCAGTATTCAACTGATCTTCTTCTTCCTCTTTTGCAGTGATCTTTGTCTGAATATCAGAAACCTGTTTATCAAGCACTTCAACATCACTGATCAACTGGTTCTGTCTCTCCTGCAGACCATCCAGCACATTCTGTGCATCTTTTTTATTTCCCTCAGCTTCATTCTTGCTGTCCTGTGCCTCCTGCATGGTAGTTGCTGAGACATTGGAAACCGGCGGTATTGCCGCAAGTGCAACTGCACATACGACAACAATTGCTGTCTTTTTGAATTTCTTCATCAATGAGATCTGAAATTTCTTCAAAATAAAACCTCCCTTAAACCTTCAAATGTTTTCTGGTAGTGATCAAACTACCAAACAAACCTACACCTATACCAAGTATTAAGCCTACCGGTACCATCGTACGGAACAGTTCCTCTTTGCTTACAAATGCAAATACTGATGTCAGAACTGCAAATCGTCCTGCCACATATTCCAGAATCTTCTGATACATAATATATAACAGATAAAGCGGAATAACAGAACCGACTGCTCCGATAATAATACCTTCTATTATGAACGGTGCACGTACAAAAAAGTTTGTTGCACCGATCAGCTTCATGATCGCAATTTCTTCCTTACGAACGGTAATACCGATCGTGATCGTATTACTGATCAGGAAGATAGATACCAGCATCAGTATCACAACGATACCGACGGAAGCATAACCGACCAGTGATGATAATGTCGAAATACTATCAGCCGTTACCTCTGAGCTTCTGACATTTCTTACACCGTCCAGTCCCTTTGCAAATGCTACAAATTCAGCCTGTTTGGATACATCCTTCAATGTTACCTCATAAGAAGCAGAATTCTTTAACGGATTGTCATCACCAAAAGCTGCTTTTGCTGCTTTCGGATCATCATAGTTCTGCTCACAGAATTTATCAAATGCTTCATCTGCACTGATAAAATCCATTGTGTTCACATAATCGAGAACACGGATCTGCTCTCCGATCAACTGAACCGTTTCATCCGGAATATCTTCATCAAAAAAGATAGATATCGTTACGTTGTTCTCCAGATCCTGCATTCCGGACTGGAAGTTAACAACAACTGCATATACAATACCAAATATAAACAAACACGAAATAATTGTACCGATGGATGCAAGGGAGAACAATATATTTCTTCTGATGTTTGCAAATCCCTGTTTCAGGATATAAAAGAATGTACTAATCTTCATCTATATAACCACCTTGTTTTTCATCGCTGATAACCACACCCTTCTTCAGTGTGATTACTCTCTTTCGCATCTCATTTACGATATCCTTATTATGTGTAACTACAACAACTGTCGTTCCACGTTTATTGATATCGTCCAGCAGCTCCATAATATCCTCTGAGTTCTTCGGATCCAGGTTACCGGTTGGCTCATCGGCAAGGATGATCTCAGGATTATTTACCAAAGCTCTTGCCATGGCAACTCTCTGCTGTTCACCACCGGATAACTCCTTTGGATATGACTTGTACTTATCAGCAAGTCCTACCAGCGTCAGCATAGCAGGTACTCGTCTTCTGATATATCTTGCAGGAGTCTGTATAACTCTCTGTGCAAATGCGACATTCTCATAGATGGTACGATCCTTTAACAGTCGGAAGTTCTGGAATACAACTCCAATCTTTCTTCTGACCTTTGGGATATTCTTCTTTTTGATCGTTTTATAATTATATCCCGCTACACGGATAGAACCGGATGTCGGATCTAGTTCCTTTAATAAGAGCTTGATCAATGTCGTTTTACCAGATCCACTGCTTCCAACGATAAAGACAAACTCGCCTTTTTCTATATTGATATTAACATTCTTCAGAGCCGTCATACCACCCGGGTAGGTCATAGTAACATTCTCTAACTCTATCATAATGGTTTCCTTTCAACTTTAACTGTCTGTACTTTCTCTCTCTTTGCATTTGCAAGTATAGCAACTAAATGTGAAATATATGTGTAAATCATGCATACAATATATTACAAAGAGACCAGCTTTTACCTTTAATAATCTAATGACTCCATATACTTCATGTATTTTACAACCATCAGCGCGATCTTAAATGTGATCGCATCCTCAAATACACGAAGATCCAGGCCTGTACTCTTCTGAAGCTTATCCAGACGATAAACCAGAGTATTTCTGTGAATGTATAACTGTCTGGATGTCTCTGATACATTCAGACTGTTCTCAAAGAACTTATCAATCGTCGTAAGTGTTTCTTCGTCGAATTCATCCGGTGACTTGCCATCGAAAATCTCACGGATAAACATCTTACAAAGCGGAAGTGGAAGCTGATAGATCAGACGTCCGATTCCCAGATTGCTGTATGCGATGATATTCTGGTTCTCATAGAAGATCTTTCCTACATCCAGTGCCATCTTTGCTTCTTTATAAGAACGGGATACTTCCTTAATCTCATTTACAATCGTACCATAAGATACATGAACAGAAGACATAACCTCTGTATTCAGCATATCTACAACGACCTTTGCAATCTTATTCATATCATCATAGGACTCTGTCTGCTTTACTTCCTTTACAAGAATAATATTCTTCTCATCTACAGCAGTGATAAAATCCTTTGTCTTTGTTGAAAAGATATTACGAACCGTCTCAAGTGCATTGGTATCCTTCTCATTCTTGGTTTCAATGATAAATACGATTCTTCTGACATCTGTATCGATATGCAGTTTCTTTGCCCGGTTGTAAATATCAACAAGAAGCAGATTATCCAGCAGAAGATTCTTGATAAAGTTATCCTTATCAAAACGCTCCTTGTATGCAACTAACAGATTCTGAATCTGGAATGCTGCGATCTTACCTACCATATAGGTATCATCTGTCTCACCCTTTGCAAGCAAAATATGCTCTAACTGGTTATCGTCAAATACCTTGAAGAACTGGTAATCACGAATTGCCTGACTCTCTGCCGGGGAATCCACAAACGCAAGCACTGCCTCTTCGCAGTCATCGACATCCTTAAATGTTGATGCAAGTATTTTACCTTCTGTATCAAGAACACATAAATCGGTTCTTGTAATATTCTTTAATCCATCAATCGTATCCTGAAGTATCTGGTTCGATATCATATATTCTACACTCCTTATTCTTATATTCGGATTCTGTATTCTTTCCTTATCCATTCTGCCCGACGGATAAACCTCCCGGAAAGCATACGAATAACAAAATACACTACTGTACCTATTCTAAAACATATTTCAAAAAAAAAAAAGAGAAAATGCAGAATTTTCTGCATTTTCCCTCTTTGTTTATAAATATTAAGTATGTAGCCTGTCTCTTATACACATCTCCGAGCCCACGAGACAGGCAGAAATCTCGTAT
>ENA-OZUY01000724-OZUY01000724.1-human-gut-metagenome-genome-assembly--contig:-NODE-724-length-11289-cov-7.963237_pt1 | contig 11289 bp, 7 predicted proteins | sample MGYA00243443_ERZ654041 | MGnify/ENA primary metagenome ERZ654041 (study PRJEB26926, sample SAMN06164880) | human gut metagenome | biome: ENVO:00009003; feature: ENVO:2100002; material: ENVO:00002003... | reverse complement strand
TACATCTAAAGCCAGCGCAGTTTTATGCGGCAGCTGCAAAATAGCCAACGGCAGGCATGAAATTAAAGATATTCGACTGCCGGTATTGAGCTTAATTGCGAATGACAACGGAAGAGTTTTAAATTAGGTTTAGATTATCACTTATCACAGATAAACCGGTTTCTGAATTTCGGAAGCATATTTGGAGCCGGAAAATTTTGATATATGATATAAAAAAAGACGCCCTTTTGGGGCGCTTTGTTGTACGATTATTTTCGGATACTTAATCTTTATATTCTTTGATGCTGTAATTATTTTTTACATACATATTCAGATATTCGTTTATGTTTTGCTCCATCCGGCGGTTAAATTCGTCAAACAGCTTATAAACCATATCATTCCAGTATTTTTCCTTGTCAGCGATTTTCGTATCGACAGGAATCCGTAATTCGCGCCAAGCATCAATAGATGTTTCGGCGGCAGCCAAATTCGACTTATCGGTAATTTTCAACACTACGGACAAATTGGCACGATACTTCAGACGGTCTTTTTGCAAAAGTTCTTCCGATTTTTCGACTTCTTCAGTAACAGAAGCGTCTTTTATGATAAATTCAGCTATACGGTTAGAGGAAAATCCGTCAGCTTTAAGGCGGTCTTCCGCCCAAAGTTTTGCAGCTTTTTCAATCGAAACAGGAAACAGATGTTCCACATTCGGACGCGTAAACGACGGAATGAATTCTGAAACTATTTCAACTTTTTCAACATTCAGTTCAATCGGGGCCATGGTTTGAAATCTGGGTTCGCAATATTTCAGCGGCACAGCGTCAATATCACTGGTTGACGTACACGAAAATAAAAACAAACTGCTGAATATCAGCGCTATATTTCTTAATTTATTCATCAGGCTCTTCCATTTTAGTTGTCCAAACAAAAAACTTCCGTCTTTTGCCAAAAGTTTAAACAAAAAAGTTTAACACTTATTTAATATCATACTGATTTTATATCAATTGAGTTTTTGCATAATCTCAGGAATCGTAAACTCATACGTTTCTGAGCAAAAACCGCATTTTGCCGTTATTTTTGAATTTTCGTCCAGCATTGAGGCCAAGTCATCTTCCGAAAATCCACGCAGCGTTTTCAGCAGTTTCTCCCGGCTGCAACGGCAACAAAATTCATAATGGTTATCCTTGGTTACGGATAAACCGTTGGCATGATACAATCGGTGCAGTATTTCCTGTAAACTCAAATTTTCATCAAACAATTCCTCGGCCGTCAGCGAATTCATTAAAATTTCAGCTTCGTTTCGAAGTTCCGGCAGCTGCTCCTTATCAATATTTTTACCACCGATTTCAGGAATACGCTGCACAATAATGCCACCCGCCTTCCATTCTCCATCCTCTTCCGCCGGAACATCGACAAACAACCGCAGCATCGTTTCAATCTGCTCTGACTGTTTGAAATAACGCAAAGCACATTCCTCCAGCGTCTTTCCTTGCAGGTCGACAACCCCCTGATGATAATTGTTTTTGCCGTCATCAATCGTAAAAGCGAGCGTTCCCTCCCCCAACAGATGCGGCGTTGCTTCTATTTCCCCCTCATTCTTGCGCAAAGCAAAAGCCTTCTCCAAGCGCTCTTTGTCATAATTGGCGCATGAGCGCAACTTCCCGTCCGATGTTACGTCAACGACGATGGTCGATACCGGCCCGTTTCCCTGCATCTGAAGCGTAAAAAGCCCATCAAACTTCAGGGCATTGGCAAGAAGCACGGCCAAGGCAGTGCTTTCGGACAAAGCGGCGGAAACGTTTTTCATATACCTGTGTTTTGCAATAATTGTTTTTAACACGTTTTCCAAGCGGCAAATCCGGCCGACAAACAACCCGTTGTCAATCAAAAAAGATACGCACTCATCAAAATTTTTATTAGCCAATTTTTTATTCCTCTATATAATTAAAGATATATCTTACGGTTAAGCTAGTATATAAAAAGGTAATTTTCAAGTGTTTACAGAAAAAACGAAAAAAAATGCCCCCAAAGCACCCACTAAAGCAAGGCTGCGCAATATAGCCCTGTATTATCTTGAACGTTTTGAAAGTTCTGAAGAAACTCTGCGCCAGGTATTAAAACGAAGAATCGACAAATATGCTTTCGTAAACAAAGAATACAATCCCTCTGAAGCTTATCAATGGACGGAGGAGGTCATAGATGAATGTTTGAGCCATAATTTTGTTAATGACAGACGGTTTGCCGAATTTAAAGTCAACGGTTATCTGAATGCAGGAAAGCCCAAACGCTATATTGAGCAAAAATTAAAACAAAAAGGCATTGACGAGAAAACCATTTCCTCTGTTTTTGAAGAGGCAAACTATTCGGAAAAAGATACTGCCTTAAATTTTGCCCAAAAGAAAAAAATCGGCTGTTTCAGAAACAGCGAGGAAGAACGCCAAAACTTCCGCCAAAAAGATCTCGGAACACTCATTCGGGCAGGATTTGACTATGATATTGCTAAAGAAATTGTAGATGAGGACTGTGATGATTTCTAAATATTGTTATCTTACTCCTGTTCAGACATTATTTTTGAAGGGCTTTGCAATATTATGCATTATGTCGCACAATTTTTTTCATTGGGTGCCGCCTGTAACTTATGAAAACGAAATGCATTTTTACCTGATGTATTTTTCACGCTTTTTACAGGATTTTACATGGCCTGACGCTATAAACTGTTTATTTTCATTTTGGGGATTTTACGGGGTTTATCTGTTCATTTTTCTTAGCGGATACGGATTGACCAAATCTTTTACACACCATCATACCGAGAGGAATATAAGGTTTATCGGACGGCATATTGCAAAAATCTATCTGCTTTTTTTATGTAGTGCCGCTTTATATTTATTTATCGTGCCAAAGGTTAATTATAGAGCAGTCCTGCACGTATTGTCCCTGACAACAAATCTTTCGCCGGAAACGCTGTTTCTGGTTTGTGGGCCGTGGTGGTTCTTTTCCCTGATTATTCAGCTCTACTTATTGTTTCTTTTTCTGTACAAATTTATTCAAAAGGATATCAGCAATATTGTTCTGATTTGTTTTTCTTATCTTCTCATTGCCTTATACTGGATGAAATACTGCGGCACCGGTATCGGCCTGTATTCCAACGCCATTGGACATATTCCGGAATTTTCTTTAGGAATTTTTGTTGCCATCTACGAAAAACGGTTAACTTTTCTTGAAAACAAAACTTTCAATGCCATTGTGTTTTTACTTTCTTTGATTGTGCTTATCATAGCGCAGCTTTCACAATATGTTTTTATATTCAGTTTCACAGCCAGCGTCGCGCTTTTTTTGTGCGGCTATCGGCTTATCGGTCAAACAACAAGCCATTTTTTGATATTTACCGGCAAGCTCAGCCCTTATTTATTCGGCTTTAACGGCTTTCTATACCGGGGCTATTTTGTCAAATCAGCCAGACTTGGAGACTCGGCCGTTTGGGATATTTTATATTGGCTGATATGGCTCGGCATAAATTATGTATTTGCCTATACAGCATACAAACTTTGCTGCTTTATACATAATTTGCGTCGCAGCAGCTGATTTACATCAACCATTTCAGGATTTTTATCACACCCATTTTGGCGACTGAATTATGGGCGGAAACGTCTTTACGGTTTAAGATTTCGTTTTTGTTTTGATGATAAAATTCATAAGCCCGCAAAAGCATCTCTTCATTTTTCAAAGTCGGGCAGAATCCCAGTTTTTCTTTTATTTTGGAAGTATCAAAAATAAAATTGGAAGCAATCATTTTATACTGATAAGGTCCTAAAGGAGAAATTCCCAGCCAAAAACAGACCTTCATTGCCCATATCATCGGCAGTTTTGGAAAATGGAACAGCCGGGAACCGGAGCCTGACTTATTGATAACGTACTGATACACCTCATTAAAGCTTTTGACATCATCTGCGCCGATATTAAAGATTTCGGAATAATCCGCGGCAAGAGCCAATTCGCAGGCTTTCGCCAAATCTTTGGCATAAATAAACTGGTAGCGGTTGGTTCCATCGCCGACCATCGGCAGTTTCCGCCCTTCATCGATGAATTCAAACAAGATGCCCAGTAATCCCAGCCGCCCTTCGTCCATTATTGTCGGACTGCGAAAAATGATGCTGTTTATTTTATCGGGCTGAGACAACAAAATTTTCTCGCCTTCAAGCTTCGATTTTCCGTATATTTCGACAGGATTAGGCTCTTCATCTTCCGTAACGGGAGAATCGAAGTTTTTTGCCCACAAGCAATTGCTGGAAATAAAAACTATTTTCTTCACGCCGTATTTTAAGGCAAAATCATAAACGTTCCGTGTTCCGTCCACATTAGCGTGCCAAAGGCGCTTTAAATCCTTTTTGACATGTGCCAGCAAGGCGGCACAATGAAAAACCGCTTCGGGCTTATGAACCGAGAATATCTTTTCCATAAGGCTGTCATCGTTTATATCTCCCTGATAAGCAGTAAAACGCGGATGCTGAAACGAATCCGGTTCCAAATCTATGCTGACACACTCGGCTCCCTGCTTCAGCAAGTGCTGTTTTAAAACCGTTCCAAAAAATCCGGCGCCGCCGGTTATCAGATAACAAGACATTTCTTTTCTCCCGTTGCTTTATGCAAATTTCCCTTTGCTTTATATACCGAGTATGGGTAACAATTTATATATTGAATATGAGCAAAGATTAGTAAAATATTCGCTAAGATTTCAAGACAGCTTATTTAAACTTGTCCTGACATTTTATCTAACCATACGCTAATATTAAACTTTTCCGGAAACAACTGAATTTTCTAAAAAAGATGACTGGAAGTTGAAAGCTGCTAATGAACAGTGCGGTATATTCACCGCTAAGGCTTATTTTACCGCCTTCCAGCCGTTTGACTTTCAGGCATGTAACGTTTCGCCGCTAATATAGGCACTATCCCGCAGCTTTCAAACCCGGTTATATTTGTTTGACATTTCTTAATAAAACCAACTAATTATAGCCTTTTATCCAAAAGGCTAACCGGCAAGATATGTCTTTACCGCCTCATTTTGTTCAAAAAGATATAACAGCACCTTTAACGCCTGTCCCCGGGGCGTCTCCAGCCGAAAATCATTTTTTAAGATATTCTGCACATCATCGCGGGCACGAAGCAACAAATCCTGATGACAGGACATATCTGCCAGTTTAAATTGCGTAAACCCTGACTGGCGAGTGCCCAATATTTCCCCGCCGCCGCGAAGTTCCAAATCTTTCTCAGCGATGTAGAATCCGTCTTCGGTCTGTTTCATAATATTTAAACGCTCTTTGGCAATATTGCTCAGCGGATAGGCATACAGCAAGATACATGTTCCTGCCTCATAACCTCGTTTTATTCTACCGCGCAACTGGTGCAGCTGCGCCAATCCGAACCGCTCGGCATGTTCTATAATCATAATTGTCGCTTCGGGCACATTAACGCCGACCTCAATGACTGTCGTCGCTACTAAAAGCGTTTTGATTCCGGATTTAAACTCTTCCATTACCGCATCTTTTTCAGTTTCTTTCATCTTGCCGTGAATCAAGCCGACCTTATTGCCAAAATACTGTTGCAGCATTTCATGGCGTTCGGCAGCAGCAGCCAAATCCGACTTTTCCGACTCCTCCACCAGCGGACAGACCCAATATGCGCGAGCTCCTTCATCCAATTTGCGCTGCAGGGCGGCAATAATGTCCGGCATTTTTTTAACATTCATAACAACAGTCTGCGACGGCTTGCGCCCGGCCGGGAGCGCGCCGATTTTGGAATAGTCCATATCTCCGTATGCCGTCAAAAGAAGGCTTCGCGGAATCGGCGTCGCCGTCATAACAAGCACATCACACAAATTCCCTTTAGAGGAAAGCGACAGACGCTGATTGACGCCAAACCGGTGTTGCTCGTCAATAACAACGTACCCCAGGTCTTTGAATACCACGTCTTCCGTAAACAAAGCATGCGTGCCGACAAGTATGTCAATTTCTCCGGCAGCAAGCTTGGCATATACTTCTTTTTTCTCTCTGGCTTTGAGTTTTCCGGTCAAAAGCCCTATCCGTATGCCGGCAGAACCGCTAAGTGCACTTATGGTTTCATAATGCTGTTTGGCCAGAATTTCCGTCGGGGCCATAAGTGCGGCCTGTGCCCCCTCTTCCACGACTTTCAGCATACTTAACAGGGCAACGACCGTTTTGCCCGAACCGACATCGCCTTGCAGCAGACGCAGCATTTTATACGGTGCATTCTGATCTGCCGCAATTTCTGCAAGCGCCCCTTCCTGAGCCTCTGTCAGCGCAAACGGCAATACTGACAGCACTTTTTGATATAGTATGCCGGTACCCGTAAAGCTTCGCCCTTTTTGCTGCCGTACTTTTTTGCGAATAAAAGCCAAAGCCAGCTGGTTAGACAATATCTCATCATACGCCAGCCGGCGGCGGGCGGCCGACGACGGCAGTAAGTCCGCAGGACTCCGGGGGTGGTGTACACGCTGTAAAGCCTCATTAAAGCTGATATATTCCAAATCTCCCAACGACTCCGGAAGCTGCCATTCCGGCAATTCCGGAACCTTTTGCAAAGCCTCTTCTTCCAGCCGGCAGACCATTTTATTGGTAACTCCGGCCGTCAACGGGTAAACCGGTTCCTGCCGGGCTATCTGCGGCAGCATTGCCGCCGGTACGGAGTAATCAGGATGGCTCATTTGCCAGAGGCCGTTAAAATACTCCAATTTTCCGCTAATGGCACGCTGGCCGCCAACGGGGTAGTTTTTCACCAGCGAATCGGCATATACCTTAAAAAATACCAATACAAGCTCCGCCGTGCCGTCCGTACAGTAAATCCGATACGGATGTTTGCGCGTCTGCGGCGGCTGGTGTTCGGTAACAGTTACAATTCCGGTCCATATTCTGCCATTTTGTGCCGAAACGAGTGGCGGCATCCATGTCCGGTCAACCACTGAAACCGGCAGATGAAACAAAACGTCAATAACTTTTTCTCCGCAAAGATTTTTTACCAACTTGGCATATTTGTCGCCAATTCCTTTCAGCACCTCAATCGGAGCAAACAGCGGATATAAAATACTCGGACGCATAATTTATGTTCTTTACAAATTTCGGGTTTAGGTTATTTATAGGTATGTTAATAATCAATATGTGCGCAAATGTCTAATGATTTTGAAAAATACAACAAAAAAACCCTTGCCGGCGTAGCCAAAGACGCCGAGGCTTTTGCCATACGGGATTTGCTTGCAGAAACGAATCGGAACATCCTCTGTATTTTGAGCGACGGCATCAGCCTTAACCAAGTCTATGAAACGCTCTCTTTTCTTCAGCCGGAAGCAGACATTCTTACTTTGCCGGCATGGGATACCGTCCCCTATGACCGAGTATCCCCTAACGCCGCAATTTTATCCAAACGCATTGAAACGCTGGCTAAACTCGTTTTGGATGCAGGGGCAAAAAAACAGCGCATCGTGTTGACCAGCATCGGCGCAGCAATTCAAAAACTGCCGCCGAAAAAAATATTTTTAAACACGCGCAAAAACATCCAAGTCGGCGGGAAACTTAATTTTGACGAATTTTTGCACTATGCAGCAGTCAACGGCTATACCCGCGTTGAGCAGGTTATGGAATCGGGCGAATATGCCGTACGGGGAGATATCATCGACATTTTTCCCAGCGGAGCCGAACAGCCGCTGCGTATTGATTTGTTTGATGACGAAATCGAACGGCTGAGATTGTTTGAAGTGGAAACGCAGCGCAGTACGGAGGATTTGAAGTTTTACAGTTTTGACAGCGCCAACGAGGTTGTGCTTAATAAAAACACCATTAAGACATTCCGCTCCAAATATCGTGAGGCTTTTGGCGCTGAGGGGCTTAAAGACGAATTATATGAAAGCATTTCGGAAGGAAAAAAATATCTCGGCATGGAAAACTGGCTGCCGTTTTTTTATGACGACAGCCTGCCAACGCTGTTTGACTATCTGCCAGGTGCCGACATTTTTCTGGGCGTTGATGCCGACAATGCCCTGAAGGCAAAAGAAGAGACGATTGCCGACCACTATGAAGCACGGCTTGAAGCTTTGAAAATTCGTGAAGTTTCCGATATTGACAAGTACCGCCCCGTACCGCCGGAATTTTTGTTCCTTGACGCACAAAATTTTGCCGCGCAAATTCACAGCCGGCGGTATGTCCTATTTTCAAAACGTTCTATGCCGGAAAGCAACGATGTTGCAGATTATGGAGCAACTCCGCAAAAAATATTCGCCTCATTAAAAAATATCAACAATCTGACGGTTTATGAGGATTTGGCGCAGGAATTCGGCCGTAACAAAGATAAAAAAAGGATTATTTGCTGCTACAGCGACGGTTCTCTTGACCGGATGAAAAATATCCTCACCGAAAACAAAATTAAAAACCTTGCTGTTGCCGAAACTTGGGCTCAGGCGGAAAAAGAAACCGCCAAAGAGAAAATTGCCCTAATCAGGCTTGAACTGCAACACGGCTTTACCAGCCACAACTATTTTATTGTTACGGAACAGGACATCTGGGGCGAACGCAAAAATATCCGTGCGCACAAAAAGGTTTCTGCCGAAAACCTTATTGCCGACATATCTTCCCTCAATATCGGCGAATATGTCGTTCACATCGAACACGGCATCGGCAGGTTTGAAGGGTTGGAGAACATTGTAACAGACGGCGTAGCGCACGACTGTCTGAAGCTCATATACGCCAACAACGACAAACTTTATGTTCCGGTGGAAAACATTGACGTCATCAGCCGCTACGGCGCCGAAGACAGCAATGTGGCGCTGGACACGCTCGGCGGTTCAGCCTGGGAAGCAAAGAAGTCTCGCGTCAAAGAAAAGATTAAAGACATTGCGGAAAAACTGATTAAAATCGCAGCACAGCGGCGGATGAAAAAAGCGGAGATATTTGTTCCCGAACGAGGTCTTTATGACGAGTTTTGCAGCCGGTTTCTTTATACCGAAACCGATGACCAGCTGAACGCCGTAAAAGATGTTATTCACGATTTGTCGCTTGGTATGCCGATGGACAGGCTTATCTGCGGCGATGTCGGTTTCGGTAAAACGGAAGTTGCGCTGCGAGCCGCCTTTACGGTAGCCACCGGTGGCGCTCAGGTTGCCTTAATAGTTCCGACGACTCTGCTGGCGCGCCAGCATTACCTGAATTTCAAGAAGCGTCTGAGCGGCTTTCCGGTTAAGGTCAAGATGCTGTCACGGCTGGTTACGTCCAAAGAAGCCAGAGAGATTAAGCAGGAACTGAAAGACGGCAGTTTGGAAATTGTTATCGGCACCCATGCGTTGTTGGCTAAGGACATTGAATTCTGCAATTTGGGACTTTTAATTGTTGACGAGGAGCAACACTTCGGCGTTGCACACAAAGAACGCCTGAAACAGCTGAAATCGGACGTTCATATTCTGACGCTCAGCGCCACGCCAATTCCCCGGACATTGCAGCTTTCGCTGACCGGAGTCAAACAGCTCAGTATTATTGCGACTCCGCCGGTCGACCGTCTGGCAGCAAGAACGTTTGTCATGCCTTTTGACAAAGTTATGATACGGGAGGCCATATACCGTGAGAAATATCGTGGCGGACAGATATTTTTCGTATGCCCCCGTGTATCGGATATTCTGCAAATTGAGCCGAAACTCAGGGAACTGGTTCCGGACATTAAAATTGCTGTGGCTCACGGCCAAATGCCCCCGTCCCATCTGGAAGACGTTATGTGTGACTTTGCTGATGGCAAGGCGGACATTCTTTTGGCAACGACAATCATCGAATCGGGAATTGACATGCCTAACGTCAATACGATGATTATTTACCGGGCGGATATGTTCGGACTGGCTCAGCTGTATCAACTGCGCGGAAGAATCGGCCGTTCAAAACTCCGCGGCTATTGTTATTTTACCATTCCCAACCAAAAAACACTGACGCCGATTGCCGAAAAAAGGCTGAATATCCTGCAGGCACTCAACCAACTCGGCGCCGGTTTTTCTTTGGCCAACCATGATTTGGACATCCGCGGTGCAGGAAACATACTCGGCATTGAGCAATCCGGGCACATAAAAGACGTCGGTATAGCTCTTTACCATCATTTGCTGGAAGAGGAAATCAACCGTTTGAAAGCAGGAGAATCCGATAAAAATTCTCAAACTGCCGCGGCTGATACAGACTGGACTGTACAAATTCTTACCGGCGTTCCGATTATCATTCCGGAAAAATATGTGGCGGACTTAGGCGTGAGACTCGGGCTTTATAAGCGCATTGGCGGCCTTAAAACAGTTGAAGAAATCAATGATATGCGCGAAGAGTTGATTGACCGCTTCGGTCCAGTTCCCGAAGAGGTCGAAAACCTGCTTAAGACAGTTGAAATAAAACAAATCTGCGCGATGAGCGGCATTGAACGCATTGAAGCCGGCGCGCGCGGCATCTTGATAGCTTTTCATAACAATACGTTTAAAAACGTCGACAAGCTTATGAACTTTATTAACAGGCAGGGCGGTGCCATAAAAGTCCGCCCGGATCAAAGACTCTTTATTGAAAGAGATTTGTCCGTATATAAGACACGATTAGATACGATAAGAAAATACGCGGCAAAACTTTATGAGCTTTCGCTTTGAACCGACAGTCTTTTTAAATGAAAAGTCTGCTTTTTATCGAATCAGCTTTTCTGCCGCGGTCAGGAGAGTTTTTCCAGCAGTTTTTTATAAGCGGCAGTCAAACGTTTGAACTTTTCTTCGGCTTCCTTATCGTCCGGATTCAAATCAGGATGGCAGGCCTTGGCCAGTTTTTTGTACTGCTTTTTTAAATTGTCAAGATTAAATTCTTCGGCAGACAACTCCAAATGTTCCATTTCGCGGCGGTCTTCCCGACTGAAATAAACATTGTCGGATACTTTTTCATATCCGGAAAATCCATGAAGAAATTCCAGCTCTTCATCTAAATCACAACCGAATTTATATTTAATCTTGGAATGAAACCCGCTGAAACGCGTCTTTTTGCGAAAAGCTTCGTGTTCTGGTTCGCCGTCATTATCCGTATAGTAATTCCAGCGGGAGTTATATTCCTGCACGTGTTCCAGACAGAACCAGTAATAATCTTTCAGACTCCGGTCTTTCGGGGCTTTAAATTCTCCATCCTTATTGCACCCCGGATGGTCGCACTTGCGATGTACCCCTTCATTTTGCGGCGCAAAATATTTACGAGCCCTTTTTCTTGCCGAAGCAGCTTTTATCACGACAATCCTCTCTTTTTTTAAGTTAAAATC
>ENA-OZUY01000709-OZUY01000709.1-human-gut-metagenome-genome-assembly--contig:-NODE-709-length-11400-cov-4.727016_pt1 | contig 11400 bp, 6 predicted proteins | sample MGYA00243443_ERZ654041 | MGnify/ENA primary metagenome ERZ654041 (study PRJEB26926, sample SAMN06164880) | human gut metagenome | biome: ENVO:00009003; feature: ENVO:2100002; material: ENVO:00002003... | reverse complement strand
AAGCGCGGTGCACAGAGCAGGGCAACGGACAGGCGGATGGCAAGGTTTACCATATTTGCAATGAGGAACGGGCGCATGATGCCAAGCCCGCGCAGCACGCCATCGGTCGCCATCTTGATGCCCATGAAGATGAAGAAGTAACCCAGCCACCGCATATAATCACCGGACACCTGATAGGCCAGCGCCGTTCCGTCTTTGCCCAGAAACAGCGAGGAAATCTGGGTGTGCAGGGTTTCAATGACCGCAAAGGCAATGACTGCAAAGCACAGGTCCAGCACCAGCGCAGCGTGGTAGCCTTTTTTGAGACGGTCGATCTTCTTTGCACCAAAATTCTGGGAGATATAGGGCGAGACCGCATTGCCGATGGAGACAAAGATCAGCGAGAAAACATTTTCTACCCGCATCGTTGCTGCATATCCGGCAAGCGCCTGTGTGCCAAAGGGGTTTACCACCGCCTGCACGATCATCATGCCGATGGACACGGTGGACTGCTGCAAGACCGATGGCACCGCAATGCGGAGCATGGAATACAGCTCCTGCCGATCGAACTTATTAAAGGGGCTTTTATATTGCCGCATCCGGTGCAGGAAGATCAAAAACGAAAACACCGCAGAAATGCCCTGTGCGATCAACGTGGCAAGTGCTGCGCCAAACACGCCCAAGCCAAGCCCCGCCACCATCCAGAGATCCATAAAAATATTCAGGATGGAGGAAAAGATCAGCAACCCCAGCGGGATCCTGGACTCCCCAATGGAGGTAAACATGGTGGAAAGAATGTTGTACATGAACAAAAACGGGAAGCCCACAAAATAGACCCGCAGATACAGCACCGCATCCTCCAGAATGTCGGCGGGGGTCTGCAAGCCGCTCATCATAGCACGGGAAAAGCTAAAGCCAAAAACGCCAAGGACAACGCTCAAAACCAGAAAGCTGAGCAGGGACGTTGACACGATGGTTTTCATTTTGCCATAGTTTTTAGCACCAAAATAGCGGCTTACCAGCACACCGGCACCCACACCGGCACCCAGCGCCACACAGATAAAAACATTGGTCAGCGCAGCACAGGCACCGACAGCCGCCAGTGCCGAGGAGCCGACAAACTGACCGACTATGATGGAATCTGCCATGTTATAGACCTGCTGAAAAAAGCTGCCAAGGATCATTGGCATTGCAAAAACCGTCAGCGCTTTCAGCGGCGCATCTGTGATCAGATATTCATCTTTCGACATGATCTATTTCCTTTCAAGCTGTGTTTCTCTCAATTTTTTTAAATTTGCTCTGGCCAAGTATACCACGCTTTTTCCCTACTGAAAAGCTCCCGCTTGCATTCTCGCAAACTGCTTTTATAACGTCCCGTTTCCCTTTCTCTCGTCTTGACAAGCCCTTTTCTTCCGATTACAATACCAAAAAGAGCCGGCGGGCGGTCTTTTTGCTGCCTGCTGCCACAATCTTCCGGGAAAGGAACTTTTTCATGGAACCAAAAACAAAACAATCTCTGCTCGTTACCGTGGTAGGGGTAACGCTTTTTGTAGCGCTGCTGCGGCTTTCTGACGTTCTGGCCTTTGCCGCAAAGCTGATAGATCTGGTACTGCCCATTCTGGCGGGCGGCATTCTGGCGCTTTTTATCAACGTGCCCATGACCGGTCTGGAAAAGCGGCTGAACCGCCTGTTCGGCAAGGCCAAAAAGCAGCCCTCGGCGAAAGCCATCCACCTTCTCAGCTTTTTCATCACCCTGCTGGGCGTTGTGCTGGTGCTGGTATTGGCGCTGACTTTGCTGATTCCGGAGCTGGTGCAGTCCTTCCACAGCCTGTATGTGCAGATCGAGGCCAATATTCCCCGCTGGACTGCCTATCTCAACGCACAGGATGCTGACATGGGCTGGCTGATGAACTGGCTGGAGGGCATCAACTGGGAGCAGCTGCTGCACAAGGTCACCGCAAGCATCGACACGGTGCTGGTCAATGCGGTAGGGGCTGTCTCTGCCACGGTGAATATCGCGATCACCGCCTCGTTTGCGCTGATCATCTCCGTCTATATGTCCCTTAGTACGGAGGGCCTCGGCCACCAAGCCCGCACGCTGGTGTGCGCCTACCTGAAGCCTGCCCACGCCGCCGGGGTGCTGAAGTTCTGCCGGCTGTTCCGGCAGTCCTTTGCAAACTTTTTAACGGGACAATGCAGCGAGGCAGTGATCCTTGGCGTTCTGATGGCTCTTGCATTTTCCGTTTTCAAGATCCCCTACGGCAGTCTGGTGGGCGTGCTCACCGCCATCTGCGCCATCATCCCCTATGTGGGTGCACTGATCTCCTGCGTGATCAGTGTGTTCCTTGTGCTGTTGGTAGACCCTGTGCTGGCGGTGCGCTGCCTGATCGTGTACCTTGCCGTGCAGTTTGTTGAAAACCAGTTCATTTATCCCCGTGTGGTGGGAAAATCCGTGGGGCTTTCGCCGCTGTACACCCTTATTGCCGCCATGATCGGCGGAAAGCTTTTTGGCATCATCGGCATTATCTTCTTTATCCCCCTGACAGCGGTGGTCATCGAGCTTGTAAAAGAGGACACCTTTCGGCGTCTGCGCGCAAAAGAGCCCCTGCAATAAAACAGCGTGCCCGGAATACCATACCCCCTGATACCCTTCCCCGGTGTCAGGGGTATTTTTATGCCGTGCAGCTGCAAAGCACGCGGTTGTTCGCCCTTTTCCATGCAAAATCCTTCAAAAAACAGCTTGAAACACTTTTGTTACAATGATACAATATGATTGTTATTTTATGGGAAAATCGGCGTATGCCCCGTGCGGACAGGCCGCGAGCGTAGGGGTTCCTGTGGGGTGTGTAAGAATCGCTAAGGTAGCACTGCGCTCCTGCACTTGCGCAGTACTGCCTTCCGAAAATGTGAGGAAAGTATATTTATATGATAAAAAAGATCTCCCGCCGCTCCTTTTTGCAGGCTTGCAGCGTTGCAGCTGCCACGGCAGCGCTGACCGCCTGCGGCGGCGGCAAGGCTGAAAGCAAAACAGCAGATGCGCACGAAGCCGTCACCTTTATGGCACCTTATAAGGAGATAGAAGCCTTTATTGAGCAGGTGCACAGCGTTTACCCGGAAGTGAACATCGAGGTCGTGCCATACAGCGGCGATAACACCACCACCTGTTTGCAGAATATGTTTGCGGCAGGCGACCTGCCGGACGTCTGCACCTTGACCTACTACGACCCCCAGATCGATCTGGTCTCCGACAAACTGCTGGACCTTTCCGGCTACGATTTTACGGATAACTATGTGGAGTCCCGCTTGCAGGATGTGTTCGATAACGGTGCCATCTATCTGCTGCCCTCGGTTTACAACTGCTACGGCATCACCTACAACAAGACCCTGCTGCGGGAACACGGCTGGGAGCTGCCCAATTCTTTCGCTGAGCTGGAAGTGCTGGCTGCAAAAGCCAAGGAAGCCGGGGTCGATCTCTGCCTGCCGCAGATCCAGTATCCGGGCTACGGTTTCCAGTATCTGTGCAACATTGCAGATGCCGATTTCCTTGGCACGCTGGACGGCAGACTGTGGCAGAAGGATTATCTTTCCGGCAAGGCAAACGTCAGCAACACCCCCGGCATGATGCAGGCAATGGCGTATGTCAAAAAGTGGAAGGACATCGGGATGCTGAACGACTCCGGCGATGCTCTTGACGACAATGTGACCCTGCAGAGGATGGCCGAGGGGAATACCCTGTTTTTGATCGGAAACACCAACGGCATTGTGGAGGCAGGCGGCAACGCCGATAAATTTGGGCTGATGCCGTTTCTCTCGGAGGACGGCACCCAGAACGTTTTTGTGCTGAATGTGAACCGCTTCTACGGTCTGAATAAAAAGCTGAAACAGAACCCCCAAAAGCTGGAAGATGCGCTCAAGGTGATGCGTGTGCTTTCCACCGTTGCAGGCACCAGCGCTCTGCAGCCCGCAACGGCGCTGAAAAGCAGCCTGTTGCCCTTCAAGGGTGCAAAGGCAGACGGCACCTACTATGCCGACATTGCCGATACCCTGAACGCAGGCAACACCGCGCCCTTTATCTATTCCGGCTGGGAAAACACCTTCGTGACCACCGGCCTTAAAATGCTGGACTTCATGAAGGGCAACGCCACCATGGAGGATGTCATCCGTCAGCTGGACGAGGATCAGGACAGTGTGGTGAACAACACCCCGGATGTCATCACTACCGTTACGGAGGAGCTTTCGCAGCAGGACTGCGCCATGCTGGTAGGCCGCTGCTTTGCACAGGCTACCGGCAGCGACCTTGCGCTGGTCTCGCTGAGCACATGGATCCCCGGCAACCCCACCGAGCAGAACCACCACGGCGTAGCCGCCAAGCTGTACGCCAAGGGCATTACGGATTACGACCTTTCGGTCATCCTGCCCACCGGCTGGAACCGCACCATCCAGACCGTTTCCCTGACCGGCCAGCAGATCAGCGAACTGCTGGCTTCTGGCTACGATGCCTACGGCAACGGCAAGGGCTACCCCTATGTGCTGGTAAGCCCGGTGCAGCCGGAGGCGGGCAAGACCTATCAGGTTGCCATCTGCGGTGTGAGCGACCGGCTGGCTGCCGAAGCAACGGTGACAGACAGCGGCGTGGTGGGCATGGATGCCGCAAAAACCTTCTTTGGTGCTTACACCACCATCAGCCGGGCAGACACCGCATGGAGTTGAATAAAACGGACAGGAGATACTGGATGTGAACAACAAAATCTATAAAAAGCTGTTTGTGGGCTTCGGCTTTGTCAGCATCGTGTTGATCCTGACCCTTTTTGTCATGAGCCAGACCTACATCCAAAACCTTGTCTACCACGAGCGTCTGAGCCAGATGGAAGAGGTCACCCACCAGATGTTCCACAGTCTGGAGGATGTGATCGACAACCACTGGGACGAGGTGGATGTGCAGTGTAATTATTTGTACAACACCCCGCTGGAGACTGATACCGATCTCTACCGCTATCTGAAAAAGCTGTCGGAGCTTTCCAATTACCATGAAAAACAGATCGAACTGATTGCCGTGGATGCTGCCGGGCGTTATTATACCGAGTATGGCCGCACGGGTCTGCTGCGGGAAATGAACTATCTGGAAAACGCGCCGCAGCGGGTCAGCTATGTTTCCAATTCGCTGACCGTGGACGACTCCCGGATGGTGTTTCTGGAACAGCTCTCCACCCCCATCACACTGCAAAGCGGAGAGAAAGAGATCACCCTGCGCTACTTTGGCATCGCCCAGAGTATGACCCAACTGAACGATTATTTCCGCTGCGACGCCTACGAAAATAACAACAGCGTCTATGTACTGGACAACAACGGTTTCAAGCTGTTCAACGCCAATGATACCGAGCTGTTGAAGGGGCACAACGTATACACCGTGCTCTCCCAGATGTCCTATCTGCACGGTTCTTCCTTTGCAGTAGCAAAGGAGCGGCTTGCCCGCACAGGCTCCTGTTATTCCAACGCTGTGCTGGACGGAACTGAGTATTACTACGCCCTGAAGCAGATGGAAAACGCCCAGTGGACGCTGGCGTTCCTTGTTCCAGCAGAATATGTGGCCGTGAATACGCAGAAGCTGGTCAATATCGTCATGGCCGTTATTGTAGGCTTTGCAACGGTGTTTTCGATCATGGCAGTCATTGCTGGCTTGTTCCTCCTGCGGGAAAAGCAGCAGCGGGAGCTGCGGGCCGAAAAAGAGACGAACCTCCGTCTGGAGCAGTATAACATCCAGCTGACGCAGGCCAACGACGAGATGCGGCGGGCGCAGGATGCTGCCGCAGAGGCGTTACAGTCCGCCGAGCGTGCCAGCAAAGCCAAGACAGACTTCCTCTCCAACATGAGCCACGATATCCGCACCCCCATGAACGCCATTATCGGCATTACCACCCTGATGAAAAACGAGCTGCACGAGCCGGAAAAGCTTGCCGAGCATCTGGGCAAGCTGGAAAGCTCCGGTCAGCTGCTGCTGGGCATCATCAACAATATTCTGGATATGAGCCGCATCGAGAGCGGCAAGACCACCCTGCATGTGGAAAAAATGAACCTGCCCCAGCAGATCAGTCAGCTGGACAGCATCATCCGGCAGCAGGCAGGCCAGCGCAGTCAGACCTTTACGGTAAGCACCAATCTGCAGCACGAAAACGTGCTGGCCGACCCCAACCGTCTGAATCAGGTGCTGATGAACATCCTCTCCAATGCGGTCAAGTATACGCCCACCGGCGGGCACATCCGTTTGGAGGTGGAAGAGCTGCCCCGGAACGAGCACTACGCCCGGTACCGCTTTGTGGTGCAGGATGACGGCATCGGCATGAGCGCGGACTACCAAAAGACCCTTTTCGACCCCTTTACCCGGGAGGAGCGCTCCGGCACCAACAAGGTGCAGGGCACGGGTCTGGGTATGGCGATTACCAAAAGCGTCATAGACCTGATGGGCGGCTCCATCAGCGTAGAGAGTGCCACCGGTAAGGGCACCCGCTTTGAGGTGGTGCTGGAATTCCCCATTGACACCGAAGCGGACACGGTGCAAAAGGCGCAGGCGCTCCCGGAGGAAGAAGAGACCACTTCTCCCCTGTCCGGCATGAAGTTCCTCTGTGCCGAGGATAACGCCATCAACGCCGAGATTCTGCAAATGCTGCTGGAAACAAAAGGCGCAAGCTGCACCATCTGCCCCAACGGTCAGGAGATCGTGGATGCCTTTGCCAGCGTGAAGCCCGGCGACTATGATATGATTTTGATGGACGTGCAGATGCCGGTGATGGACGGCTTGGAAGCCACCCGCCGCATCCGCAGCGGCGAAAACCCGCTGGGACGCACCATCCCCATCCTTGCCATGACCGCCAACGCCTTCCTTGAGGATATGCAAAAGAGCAAGGAAGCCGGCATGGACGAACATCTGTCCAAGCCTGTAGACATCAGCGCACTGGAACAGGTGGTAAAGCGCTTCCGCGTTACCCCCCCGAAAATAAATAGCGGTCTGCAGCGTTTTTGCCGCAAACCACCGCATGACCTTGCATAAAAAAACTGCTGCCCCTTTGCCCGGACGCTTTGGCATCCGGTACGGGGCAGCAGTTTTTTGCGTTATAGAGGGAATGTTACGCTCAGATGGGCATGGTCTGGTAGAACCAGTCCGAAATGGCCTTGCGGGTGTCGGCGAAGAACTTTTTCACCGGGCAGGCGGCATCCCGGGCTTCCTGTTCCAGATCCGTGCCTGCGGGGAAGTTGCGGATGACGGTATACGCCACCGACTGCGGCGGCAGCGACATCATCACAGCCGGGTCGTGCACCACGCAGATCTGCTCGCCTACCGCAAGGGTAGCGGGGTCGGAGGTGGTCTTTTCGTCATGGTCCTGCCAGACGGTGCTGTCGGTAACGATCATCTGATAGGTCTCCTGCTCTTCCGCAGTCACCAGAATAGACTCCACCTTGCCCTCCACGGTGCGGCTGACGCCCTCTACTACACCATAATAGTAGAGCTTCTTGGAAAACAGCGCCGAAGCAGAGGGCAGCACGCTGACGCTGAGCAGCAGCACCGCAAGCAGACAAAAGAGCGAGCGATAGGTCTTTTTCATAGAAAACCTCCATTTTTGATGTTGCAGCGGAGCGCCCGGCGCTCCCGGATGCCTTATTTTACCATAACTACCGTCGGATTTCTATATCCGGGCTTAACCGGCCACGGAAAATCAACTTTTACACAAAAAGGACTGCCGTGCAAAACAGCGCACAGCAGTCCTTTTTATGCTTTTATCCGTTTACTTGCTGATGGAAAGGGTGCCGAAAGCAGTCTCTTCAAAGTGGCTGCTGTACAGCTCCTGCATCAGTTTGATGAGCGAGAGGGTATCCTCTGCGCCGGCGGTCTCGTAGCAGGAGTGCATCGCCAGCTGGGGCAGGCCGATGTCCACGCAGTTCATGGACACCTGTGCCATCGCCAGATTGCCCAGCGTGCTGCCGCCCACCTTATCGGAGCGGTTTGCAAAGTACTGCAGCGGCACACCGGCGCGGGCAGCCAGCTCCCGGGCAGCGGCAACGCTCATGCCGTCGCTGGTGTACTTCTGACCTGCGTGGGTCTTGATGACCACGCCCTTGTTCATGTAGGTGCAGTTGTTCACATCGGTGTGCTCCGGGTGGTTGGGGTGCACAGCGTGGGCGTTGTCGGCGCTGACCATAAAGCTGGAAGCCACCGCGCGGTGGAAGTCCTCGTCGTTGCCGCCAAGGCTCTGGGCAATGCGGTGCAGCACATCGTACAGGAAGGTGGAAGCTGCGCCCTGCTTGGTGCCGGAGCCGACTTCCTCGTTATCAAAGAAGGCCGCCACGCCGATGGAGCGGGCGTTCTTGGCGGTCAGCAGACCTTTCAGGATGCCGTAAACGCACTGCTGGTCGTCCAGACGGCCGCAGGAGATGAATTCCTCGTTGCAGCCCCAGACGGTGGCCTTTTCCCGCACATAGAGGAACAGGTCGCTGCCAAGGATCTGCTCCTCGGACACCTGCAGCTCCTCTGCGATCAGCTTTTTCAGCGCGCCCTCCTCGCAGGCACCGCCCAGCACAGGCAGCATATCCACCTGCTTGTTGAAAGAAGCCTTATCGTTGACCTCGCGGTTCATGTGGATGGCAACGCTGGGGATCATCAACAGGTCGCGGTCCAGTGCCACCAGACGGGATACGATAGCGCCGTTCTCCTGCACCAGCACACGGCCCGCCACAGACAGCGGACGATCCATCCATGTGGCGCAGATCATACCGCCGTAGCCCTCGGTGTTCAGCTTGGTGTAGTTCTGCCCCATGTGGATTTCGGCGTTCTCCTTGATGCGGAAACAGGGAGAATCCGTATGGGCGGCGGCAACGTTGAAGCTGTAATTTTCCAGCTGGTCGCCCATGCGGAAGGCGATGATGCTGGAACCGTTGCGGCAGACAAAGTAGTCCTTGCCGGGTTCCAGCGCCCACTTGCGGCTTTCCAGCAGCTCGGCAAAGCCTGCCTTCAACAGGATATCCCGCACAGCGGCGGTGGTGTGGTATGCGGTGGGGTTGCCGTCGATGAAGGACAGCATTTCACGGACTTCGGATGCGATCATAAAAATAAACCTCCTTGGGTGTATCTGAAAAGAGCCGGTCAGTGCTGACCGGCCCTTTTTAAGCATATTCAGGTTACTTTTTGGCAGCGGTCTGCTCGCGCTTTGCAAGGGCGGGCAGAATGAATCCCAGCACGGTCAGCACTACGGGGGTGATAACGTTCAGTGCAAAGGTAAAGGGGTCCTTATCATACATACCCAGCACGCAGCACACGGCGGTAACGGCAAAGCACCAGCCGCCGAAGAACTTGGCCACGGCCTGATTTTTGACAAAGCGATACTCGGCAGGGATGGTATCGTAGGCGTTGCGCAGGGCGATGTAGGCGGCAAACACCCACAGATAACGCATGGGCATACACACAGAATTCAGCTTGGTCAGCTGGCGCAGAACGGCAGCAGCACCGGGCACGAAGGACTGTGCCAGAATGATGGAGCCGGACAGCACAGCCACCATCTTGATGCCGTTGCTGTGCACACCGTGGGCGTTGACCTTGTGCAGAGCCTGCGGGATGAACTGCTTGGTGTGCTCGTTATCCAGCAGCATACGCAGCGGTGCGTCGATGCTCAAAATCAGCACGGCGAGCTGGCTGATGACGTTGCACAGGGCGTAGATGATCATGAACAGATCGCCCACATGGTAGTACTGACCCAGCTTCTGGAAAGCCCAGTAGGAACTGTTGGCGACATAGGCGTTGAAGCTCTCTGCGCTGGCGTTGATGACGGCGGGGTCGAACATACGGCTCATGGCCAGCGTGCCCAGAATGGCGCAGGTGACCACCATGACGGCCAGCGCGATCATGCCGCGGGGGAAGCCCTTGCTGGGGTTCTCGACCTTATTGACGTAGGGAGAGATCTTCTCGCAGCCACCCACAGCGAACACCAGAATGGACAGAGAAGTAAAGTAGGTGACGTTGAAGTTGGGGATGAGGCTGCTGAAGCTCAGGTTTGCGTGGACGTACTCTGCCGTGGGGTTGATGGCCGGGGCAGCGAACATCATCACGATGTACAGCAGGGACATGACGAAGGTGCAGGTGCCTGCGGCAGTCAGCAGCTTTTTCAGAGGGTTCAGACCCAAGCTTGCAATGTAGCAGCCCAGCAGCAGGATGCAGAAGGTAGCCAGCTGGATGTAGCGGGTGGGGAAGGAATCGTAGGTCTCCGCGTTGCGAAAAATTGCCCAGCTCAGCGCCTTCAAAAAGCCGCTGCCCTTGCTGGCGATGTAGGTGATGTGGCAGGCCCAGTAGGTCCAACCGGCGTAGTAGGCCAGCTTGGCGTTGGTGGTCTGGTGCAGCCAGGAGCTGACGCCGCCGCCCTCGTTTTTAAAGGCAGAGCCCAGCTCACCCACCATCAGCGCATAGGGGATGAAGTACAGGACAAACATAAAGATCCAGCTGAAGATGACCTGCGGACCGTTAAAGTACACAAAGCCGTTGGTAATGTTGCCGAAGCCCCAGACCGTAGAAAAGGCCATGAAGGCAAGGGTAAGCCACGAGATCTTTGTGGCTTTTTCTTTGTTAGACATGCGGACAATTCCTCTCTTTCTTTTCCACACAGGGCGGAAGTTCCTGTAAGAAGGCCGATGTTCCGCATACATTTCGCAATTTTTACCAAAAATACAGCAGTACTCGACCGATCACTTTGATAGTATAGCATAATTGCAGATTGTAGACAATCTGCAATTTCCATAAAATGATTGGTCAAAATTTAGACGGTCAGCCAAATTCCCCTTATTTTGCTGCTTCGTCCGCTGCCTGTGCGGCGCTGTTTGCGCTGCGCATCCGCTCCATGGGCTCCATGTAGTGGGCGTAGACGGCGCGGCAGGCAACCTCGGTGTCGCCGCTTGCCAGCGCCTCGTACAGCTTGGTGTGAATGCCGTTCTGCCGCTGCGCCAGCGTCTCGTGGTTGGAGCCGCTGTTCGCCCCAACAAGCAGGTTGCCGTAGTTCAAGTCGTCCCAGAATTTCAGCAGTCTGGGCAGCCCCGCCCGCTGCACGATGACCGCATGGAAGCGGTTGTCGTTCTCCACGATCTGCGAAAGATCCCCCGGCCGGACATTGCGCATCTCCTCTAAGATGCCGCGCAGGGTGCGCAGATCCTCCTCCGGGAATTTGCAATCAAAATAGCGCAGTGCCGTCATTTCCAGATTTGCCCGCAGCAGGTAGATCTCGTAGGCGTCCTCCGGCTTTACCCGGCGCACCGAGCAGCCCACATTGCGCGAATACTCGACCATGCCCTCCTGTTCCAGCTGCCGCAGCGCCTCCCGGATGGGTGCCCGGCTGGAGCCAAACTCCTCGGCCAGTTTCTGCTCGGCCAGCTTTACGCCCGGCTGCAGCT
>ENA-OZUY01000706-OZUY01000706.1-human-gut-metagenome-genome-assembly--contig:-NODE-706-length-11417-cov-7.288682_pt1 | contig 11417 bp, 9 predicted proteins | sample MGYA00243443_ERZ654041 | MGnify/ENA primary metagenome ERZ654041 (study PRJEB26926, sample SAMN06164880) | human gut metagenome | biome: ENVO:00009003; feature: ENVO:2100002; material: ENVO:00002003... | reverse complement strand
GTCTCGTGGGCTCGGAGATGTGTATAAGAGACAGGTGGAATGTGAATATAATGGAAATGGTAAATGTTCAAAGGAGCTAGCTGTTTTAATAGATACATGGTGGAATGTGAATACTTTTGAATTTCTTGCTTTTACATCCTGTATTTGCGTTTTAATAGATACATGGTGGAATGTGAATTCAGGAAATGTTATAAATGTATTTGACAAAAGAATCGTTTTAATAGATACATGGTGGAATGTGAATTAAAATGGTTACAGATGATAAGGTAAATGCAATTTGTTTTAATAGATACATGGTGGAATGTGAATTATAACCAAATCTACTTCGCTGATAAGATTGCACGTTTTAATAGATACATGGTGGAATGTGAATTTGATTTAATTTGCGAAAGGAGTGAACCTTCATGGAGTTTTAATAGATACATGGTGGAATGTGAATTTCTTCATTCATCAGGTATATTTCTTCTGGCAAAGGTTTTAATAGATACATGGTGGAATGTGAATTTACGAAAATTGTAATATCCTGCTTAGGCTGTTCAGTTTTAATAGATACATGGTGGAATGTGAATGATGGATACATTAAGACCGTGACAAGCAAGGGTACAGTTTTAATAGATACATGGTGGAATGTGAATTATTTTCATAATGATGCATCATCCTTTCATCCCTTGTTTTAATAGATACATGGTGGAATGTGAATTTGAAATTGTCAATAAAAAATGCGACAAAAAATAGTTTTAATAGATACATGGTGGAATGTGAATGTAATCGAAGATATTAACGTCTTCAAGATCTCTAAGTTTTAATAGATACATGGTGGAATGTGAATTGTACATAGCACACGGAGCGGCGCAGTCAAGCCAAGGTTTTAATAGATACATGGTGGAATGTGAATTTTCTCTTAACTCGGCTCTGGCGTGAGCCTGTGCGAGTTTTAATAGATACATGGTGGAATGTGAATAGCAGATTTCCCCCGATTAGATTCGTCACCGCACCTGTTTTAATAGATACATGGTGGAATGTGAATCGTTAATTTTGCGTAATTTCGATAATTTGAAGTCATGTTTTAATAGATACATGGTGGAATGTGAATGCGAAAATTTCCATAAACGCGAGATTTGCGTTTTCGTTTTAATAGATACATGGTGGAATGTGAATTCTATGCCATTTACTCTAATAAGATTTTGTGCTTGTTGTTTTAATAGATACATGGTGGAATGTGAATTGACAAAAATAGTTATATCTTCGCGCGGCTGTTCTGTTTTAATAGATACATGGTGGAATGTGAATTTAGATTCTTCATTTCGTTTATTGTTTGTGTATCTGTTTTAATAGATACATGGTGGAATGTGAATGAATTTATTCACGCAGTACAATGTACCTGTAATCTGGTTTTAATAGATACATGGTGGAATGTGAATGTTTTCAAACCTCAAAACTACATCACGAGGGGGATTATCGTTTTAATAGATACATGGTGGAATGTGAATTTTGGAGCATGACGACGGATAAGGCGGTTATTGTTGTTTTAATAGATACATAGTGGAATGTGAATACTGCATTTTGTATAACTATTGCAGGTCTTATGCCAGTTTTAATAGATACGTAGTGGAATGTGAATTTATAGAGGACGAAATAGACCGGAGCCGGGATCTTTGTTTTAATAGATACGTAGTGGAATGTGAATTGGCGCAAGGATTGGTCGGCTGTATCGGATATGCCGGGTTTTAATAGACACATGGTGGAATGTGGATTATGGACATTTTACATAGTATTGAGCTTGAGTTACGTTTTAATAGATACATAGTGGAATGATAACAAAGAAAATATAATTAAAATAAAAGGGGGAAAATAAAATGAAACAAGGAGAACAGGAAGCGAAGGAGATTTTACAATTAAAAGGCTATATATTTGACAATCAATATTATGATGATAATTCAAGTAAGAGTATGCCTGATCTAAAATTTCAAGGAGGGAATTATTTAGAAGTAACACATACGCAACATAATAATAAAATAGCAAAATCTCCAACACAATTTGATAGATTATCTATTAGAGAGAAAACGGAGAAATTACAGGAAATAAGTGAAGCGCAAATGCGTTTTATTGCATTGGATTATGAAAGAAATATCGATGGTTCATTTACAGAAGAAGGAAAATGTCAATTCGATAAAGATAAACGACTTCTTGCGAAAAGTTTTAATTACAAAGATGGGCAACCCTCAGAATTTAAATCGGATATACCAGTGATAGAAGCTGATATAGATAATATTATTGCGGGAATAAAGAAAAAGGAAAAATTACATCCTAAAGGGGATACGGACTTGTTTATATTTGTTTTAGATGATGAATTTGATTGTATGGAACATCTGTTAAAAACAAAAGAAAGAAACGGTGTTACGGATTATTTTCTTAGGGTTATAGAGAAATCACCATTTGAAAAGGTGTTTATATGTGAATGGGATTTTGAGAAGCAGTGCTATATAAAGGAGAATCCCAGACTGATTTGCTATACAACCATAAAAGAACAAGAAGTAAGCTATATAGATATATGCAGTTATAAATTATATGAGAATTTAATAAGACCATATAGATACAAATACAGATGTAACACTGAGATCAAAAAGTAGTAGCACATGTACATACTCCCCCCACCACAGCCTTACTTACCACATCCCCTATATGCGATTCGGTTCCTGTGGCGGGGGGGAGCTTTGTTCTGGTTCCTTTTTATTACATGCTAGAATGTCTTCTGCAGAAATTCTGCATGCGATTTATAGTAGCGATAGTATTCGGTACCCTTTTCCTGACCATATTTGGTCACGAAGAGGTTGTGAATTTCCCGAAGGTTTGCTTTATGCGGGTATAGTTTTTTATAGAAATCATCAGTGAGAGCAATACCGGCATTAGAGTAAACAATCGATAAGAATTTTCGGTATTTTGTTTTCTTTTGCCAGTTGACCTTTGGTATCTCGTAGGATGAACTCTTTACTATACCATAGATATAACTTCCTTTTTCCTGACCGTAGATTGATATAAGTATGTTGTGGATGGCGGATAGATTACTTTTCCCGACACAGGAAAGTAATCTATCGACCTGTTCCTTATCATACAGCGGCGTAGATACAGCTTCTGGAATAGCAGTCTGTTTATCAATCTTAACAGGAACAGCAATTTTGACAGGATTCGCAGCGGGAGTGGCTTCTACGATCACGTCCGGCTTTGGATTTTCTGCCTTTATTACTGAATCATCAATACTTTCCGGTACTGCAGTAAAAGCTGGAATTGCAGGAAGCATTGGCTTTTGTACAGATAGTTCATTTGCCAGTGTGTGGAAAATGGAGGGAGCCTTGCGGCATACATGGTATCCGCGTTCCGTCCAGAAATGTACCACGCTGTCAAAACCTTTATCTTTTGAAACAATGATGAGGTTGTCGTCCGGATTTTTAACTGTATACGAACCAAGGTAGGTTACAAGTTGAAAATCTAAGGCATTATCAGTTCCATTTTCACAGAGGATGAACTCAGGTTCAAAAGGGGACTGTTTCAATGCGACAACATTTGCATAGGACATGTTAGGAGATTTATCGGTGTAGAATACAAGGATACAGTCATCGTCATTCAGATAATCAAATAGTTGTATCCAGGAATCACCGACGTTCTCACTATCTACAAAAAATATATTTCTCATGATCACCTCGTTTAACCAGAACAAAATAAGTATAGCATATAATTTTATCGAACTGAACAAGAAAATGTCGACATAAATGTCGGCAAAAAAACAACACCTCCACCCCATAGTAGTTTCATATGCAATACATTTCAGAAATTCTGTCTTGTATCATATAACCACCATGGAGCAGAGGTACTTTATATTATGCGGATATTTAATGAATCGCTTCTGAATTCATAACAGTCTTAGCTGTACCGGCATAAGGGTAAGCCCAGAGAAAACTGCTTATTTTACTATAAGTAACATCCATATTCAGTTCATAGGACTGTACATTTTTGAGATTCTTAATCTTTACATCTTGTGTAGCACGAACCTTGAGCCGGAGTGTTTCATTTGCCTTAAGAGTCAGGCTCTGGTTGCTTTTGTATTTCTTCCATGGGCCATCACCTTTGCGATAGGAAATGATATCAACACCTGTTTCAATGGTCGAACCATCGTCCAGTTCAATCGTCAGTACAGCATTGTCATATAATTTCAATGTGTCATTATAGGCTTTGCTGGTAATCTTATATACTGTTTCGTTATCAGCACATTTTACACTGTTGTCAAATTTGAACGTATATTTACCGCTTCGGTTTGTTGCAGATATCTGTTCGTAGTCTGTAAATGCACTGTAATATTTCTTTTTGCCGACCTTAATATAAGTTCTGACCTTATAGCGGTATGTCTTGCCGGCTTTTACCGTCTTGTCTTTGTAGTTCAGACTTTCTACACTTTTCTTGACTGTTGCAATCTTCTTGTAGCCCACGATACCCATTTCTTTCCGGTAGATTTCATATCCGGTTGGAAGTACGCCGCCTGAACTGTATAATTTCAGCGTGATCGACTTTGTACTTCTTGGGGCTTCTGCAAACTGGTACTCGTCAAATGAACACACAGGGCCTGTATAGGCAGAGGCTGGGATACCGGTTTCGATAACTTTCTTTTTGTTTTTATAACCACGTATCATATAAGTATAACGTTTTTCCGGTTTCGCTTTTTTGTCGGTATAGCCTTTCTTCTTACCCGAAATGGTTGCGATCAGTTTGTATTTGCCTGCGTTCCAATCCTCATCCGCAACCGCCCGGTAGATCTTATATTGCGTAACTCCTTTTTGTGCTCCCCATGACAATTTCACCGAGGTGATCGAGGTAGCGGTGGCTGTTACGTCAAGATAGTCACTGGCTTTTACGACTGGCATGCTCGTAAACATGAGCTCTCCGATCATAATAAACATGAGTATGAGACTGATAATCTTTTTGTTCATAACCTTCAACTCCTTTCTTCGTCCGATATATACAGTTTATATTTGATGTATTTTTATATTCTGCTTGTGCCTTTGTCAACATACCTTATAAATGACACACTTCGTTTTCTATTCGATGCATATGTCTTTTTCGTAAATACTCCTGTGCCAACTCACCTTCGGCTGAGCGGAGCACTTAGTGAAGACGAGCGTTAGCGCGAAGCCTGAGGTTCGTGTAGCTAACTCTAATTTGCCAGCGTGCATCTCATAACGAAAGCCTCGTGTATGCCATATTACAAGGTATATTGCCATAGACACAAACAGAATATAAAAAATAAACGTTAATTCTATACCTGTATATCCGGCTCCATAACCCTAAATTCCAACATACCATTTTCTTGATATGCTTATATCAATTGTACCATAGGCCGGCTTATAACGCTACTACGAAAGCACAGTCAAAATGACGAAAAAACCAAGAAAATAGGCGACTTGCGGCTATATCTGGCAGATTATGCATTCTATCAAAATCTCCCTTATAAATTCCATTGACGACCTGCGATAGATAATCCAAAGAAGTAAGCCGAAAGTATTAATAAATATTCCGTTGCATATCAGCCTGTCACCCTCTTCCCACTATAATAAGACGTAAAATGAGGATTTCGTTATGAGATGCACGCTGCTGGTAAATACGAGTGCCTGTTTGAGCCAAAGGCGAGTTGGCACAGGAGTATTTACGAATTAGACATATGCATTCTATAGAAAACGGAGCGGGTCATATATGCTATGCCTTGGTCGATACAAACACCATAAGCAAGGTTACGCTATCACATCACCCCTCCATCAGCCGGATAAGATCTTTTGCGACATTCGACAGATAATGCCCGTTCATATAGCCGATGCCAAGTGTATAGCTGGCGCTTGGATAGTTAAGCTGGATCACATTGAGGTTGTCAGTCAGCTTCCGGTCAGACAGAAAATTGCCGGGATAAACCGTGCATCCATAGTGGTTGATACACAGATTATATAAGGTTTCCAGATTGTTGGATTCCACACCAACCTTGACAGCCATTTTTTCAGACTGGAAGATGCTGTTCATGGCACTCCGGATCGTATTGCCGGTTTTATTGAGAAGAAAATTGCAAGGTTCCAGAACCTGAATCCTTCCGGTGCTGATCAGGATGCTCTTGACGTGACTGAAGTCCGGTCCGAAACAATTTTTTAGATATTCATCCGTAACCAGCAGGTATAGATGATCTGTCCCTTTCGTTCATCTGCGATATCCTGAAATTCACTCATCATTTCTGTTTCCGCCTGAACCAGACGGTTCGCATAGTCCAGAAATCGTTCTCCGGCATAGGTAAGCTTCAGTGGTGTCGTTCGTTCAAATAATTTTGCACCCAGCGTCTGCTCGATACATTTATAACGACAAGACAGAAGGATTACCAGAATGTGATATTAGAAAAGGCAGATCTGATTATTACAGTTGGTTATGATATTGTCGAGTTTGCACCGATCAAATGGAATCTGAAGGATGACCACAAGATCATTCATATTGATTCACGGCCGTCTGCGATATCCGATCCGTTATGGGTAAGGAGGATATTCTGGTATCTGATGTTGGAGCCCATAAGATGTGGATATCCAGACATTATAACTGCTATGAGCCAAATACCTGTCTGATCTCAAATGGTTTTGCAACGATGGGTATAGCGGTTCCCGGTTCAATCGCAGCGAAGATGTTATATCCGGAAAGAAAGGTACTTGCTGTTACAGGTGATGGTGGTTTCATGATGAATTGTCAGGAGATTGAAACAGCTGTTCGGATGAATGTTCCGATCGTCGTTCTAGTCATGCGGGATGACAGCTATGGTTTGATCAAATGGAAACAGGATGACCGGTTTGGCGATCACTGTTTTGTAGATTTTACAAATCCGGATTTTGTAAAAATGGCAGAGAGTATGCATGCAGTTAGACTTCGTGTAGATAAAACAGAAGATTTGAAGGATGTTCTGGAACAGGCATTTGCATCTGGTAAAGTCTGTATCATTGACTGCCCGGTTGACTATGCAGAGAATACAAAACTGACGGAACACTTAAAACAGATGATCGCAGAATTGGAATGATAAATGTATGAAATGCGCGAAGTACATCATGCAGCTATTTAGAAATAAAATTTCTCATAGTATCCTCTTACCATCTATGATAAAATAGAACCGGTATAAAAGGTACGGAATACAGTATAAAACAAGAGGGTGCGCAGACTGGATGCACAGCAGATTGATACAGGGGTGATGCTATGAGAAGATATAGGAAACTGAAAATATTTGTGGCAGGGCTTGCCATGATCGCAGCGGCGGCAACGGGCGGCGGAACCGTATTTGCAGCGGGAACAACAATGGCAGAGATAACAACAGATAAAACGCACGATACTCTGTCAGGAACGGAAGAACAGACAGAGGAAGAAGCGGATACATCTATACAGGTTGAAGATCGACAAGAAGAAACAGATAAAGATGAGATCTTGGTTGCGGAGCCGGAAGAGGATTCGTATGGCTGGGAAGAAATCCTGGGTGACGTAAATGCGGTCACGATGGGAAATGGAATATCCGCCTATAATCTTCGGGAAGACAGGACAGCAACGGACCGGTATTATGATCAGTTGGATGATGTGTCAAAAGAAATCTATAATATCTTATATGATGCCTATAAAGATGGCTCTACAACGAGTGCGATCACGTTGAATTATTCCAGCGTGTGGAAGGATCAGAAGATTACGATCACATCGGATAATAAGATGGTCATGCCGGATACCTTTCATCCACAGGTGCTGAGCTGGGAACGTGACATGCTGACTCCTGCATTTCTTGCTCTGATCTATGACCATCCGGAGCTTAGCTGGCTGTCGGGTGCAACCTATTACATGTCATACAAAATAAATGGAATTTCATATAATCCGTCGGAACTGGATGAGGATAACAGTATGGTAAAAGATATAACAGTTCCATATATTACGACCTATATCAAAGAACCGTCGGTGGATGCTACAAAGGCAGAGATGGATACGATCGTGTCGGAAGCAACGGAATCGATCAATAAGAAGCTTGCGGGAAGTACATCCAGATATCAGACCATAAAAGAGATTCATGATTATATCTGTAACAGTACATCCTATGCAAAATCTAATACGACAAGCAGTGAATATCAATCGGCTTACAGTGCATTTCGTGACACGAATGGTGATGGAACGGTGGAGACGGTCTGTGCAGGATATTCCAGAGGCTTTAAGCTGTTGTGCGATGCATATGGAATACCATGTGTGCTTGTGACCGGAGTGACAGATACCGGTGGAGCCCATATGTGGGATCTGGTTCAGATGGAGGACGGTATCTGGTATGGAGTAGATGCGACCTGGGATGACCAGACCAGTCGGACCTATTATGATTTCTTTTTGGTTGGATATGCAACGAAGCCGGATCATTTTGCAAAGACCGATTTCGGAAGCTGTCATATAGCAGAAGGCGCCTGGGATGCAAATGGCGCATATGAATTCGTCTATCCGGAACTGAGTACAGACCTGTATCATGAAGATCAGGATGGAGATGGAATCTGTGATCTGTGTAATGCAATGTTAGATGGTATGAGCGCATTACTTGCCGGATATTCGCTCCGGCTGGAGGAGAAGACGGGAATCTGCTTTTATCTGCGGTTTACAAATACAGTTTTAGATGACAGCGGCGCATATATGGAATTTACGATGCCGGATGGAAGCACAACGCAACAGAAGGTGACGGATGCAGAGAAGCAGACAGTAAATGGAAAACAGTATTATGTATTTACCTGTTATGTGGCAGCAAAGGAGATGGCGGATGATATCCGGGCACAGGTATTTCTGTCCGATGGAACTGCCTGTGGAACAATATATCGGTATTCGGTTCAGGATTATGCGGGATATATGTTAGACCGGAGTAGTACCTATACAGCAGAACTTCCGGTCGTGAAGGCAATGCTGAATTACGGAACTGCCGCACAGGAATTGTTTGGTTATCATACCGGTGATCTGGCAAATGCAATTCTGCCGGAGACGGAACGTCAGATAGGAAGCATGGATCTGACTGCACTTGCATCCTATCAGTCCGTGCAGGCAGGAAATATGCCGGATGGAATTTCCTATTATGGAAGCTCCTTGGTGCTACGTTCAGGAACACTGATCCGTCATTATTTTACAAAAGCAGATGATGTGGAGCTGAGTGATATAACATTTACCTTAAATGGAAATGCAGTAACTCCGGTATCCGTCGGATCCAATATGTTTTATATAGAAATTCCTGCCGTGCATATTCAGAACATTACACAGATGAATACATTGGCATCAGGAGAGAGTGGAGCGATAACATATGGTGTTTTAAGTTATGCGTATACGGTGTTGTCGGCTCAGACATATGGAAGCACACTGGAACAGGTTATGAAAGCTATGGTTATATATCAGCAGGCAGCACAGACCTATCTTGCCAGATGACACAGGCTTGTTCAGAATATAAACGAGGACAAAGAGCCGAAAAAATAAAAAGAGTCAAAAAACAAAAATAAAAACGAATTAAAACAGGAGACAGTATACAAGCATGAGTTGTACACGGTCTCCTGTGTTTCTATCCGATAAAATCCGGATCATTATTTATTTTTTACGAGCCTGTACCATATATTCTTTGAAAGAGGCACGCAGGCTTCGCTCGATATTCGGAATAATATGTCCGTTTTCATTATTTTGCCATACCGCCTGCAGGAAGAATGAATTTCCGGTCAGGAAACGATTCCTTGTAAAGGCATCCGTCTGTTCCTGATCCTGAAAACGACATAATTCGATATCATCATGATATAGAATCTCGGCCGCGGTGTGGAACTGTCCGTCCGTACAGTACCATTTGTAGATACCGTGAAAAGTTGTACGGCAATACCATCCAAGGAAGGTAAAGCCTTTATAACGGAATGGATTCTTTGCCAGTTTTACAACTGCGTTGCCGTCATATTTCTCATTTGGACGAAATTCAATCGATTTTTCTCGGATCGATTTGTTCAATCCAAAAGTAAATAACCGACAGACAAGATTTTTATTCTTAGCAGAGGAAGCATAGATCAGGTTAAATGGTTCCTTCTTAAAATGCGTATCTGCCAGATTGTATTTCTTTTCAACAGAATGGATCGCATTCAGTATGAAATCACCGGAGGCTTTTCGTTTTTCCTCCAGAAGCTGACCAACTTTGCTATAATCGATCGGTTTTGCTGATTTTGTACTGTCATAGGTTTTTGTAAAACGGCGATCCTCTAAATCAAAGGTTTTTAAGATTGTATCAACCTTATCGCCATGTCTTGCACCAACATAAAACTGCTTTTCAAATAAGATCGAGAATGCACAGGCATGGAATGAATTTGTAAAGATGTATTCTGCCTGTTCTATATATCCAAGCCATTCATCCGGACCAACATTATAGATGACTTTGTAATCGCCTTCTTTTGGCAGATGGACATTGCTTTCATAGGAGGACAGAATGATAAGTTCCAGACCTTTTTCCTTTGCAAATGCCAGAGCCTTCTGGATGGAGTCGATCGCACGCTCCATTACAGCGTAGAGCAGGACATATTTGCGTTCCTGATTTCTGGGCGGGAGCGCAATATCGTGCCAGAATTTTTTATCCTTTAAGAATACAGGATCCAGTACAACCGGAACATCTTTCCCCGTCAGTTCATGAATGTGTTCGGCAAAGCTTGACTCTCTCGCAGCGATTGCCTCGAATGGCGTTGTATATTCGATAAATTCTTTTTCCTGTTCTTTTGTCCAGCCGTTAAAGACACCACGACTGACAGCATATCCGATCTTCGGAGCGTTTTTCATAGGCTCGGCAGCCAGAAAAAATCCACGGTCAAAGCCTTTATCCGGATTGTACTGCCAGATAACATCCGTAGCACAGATGTAGCAGTCAAAATCCAGTTTCTGATCATCCAGATCGTCATGGTGATAGGTTTCCTTGGTGCGGATATAATGAGCATTGATAAAGTTCTCAAATTTCTGATACCGCTTTGGCCATATCGTGTACAACTTGGCAAATTTATTGATCGTAAGTATTTTCAGGTTATGCTTATGTGTCCAGACCTTTTGTTCATCTTTTGTAAGGCCTTCCGGCATTATTTCTGTCAGAGCTTTGTTGTAGCCATGTTGCAGATAAAAATGCAGAGGATAGACCGGATCGTATTCTTTGTTATTGTAGATAGGCATATAGTCAATGACTGTACTTTCGATGCCATGATCTGATAAAAATTGCTGGAAAGCATATGTGTGTAAAGGACACGCAAAATTAAGTGCTTTCGTATGTGTATTTATTGAAATAATCCCTATCTTCAAAACGATAGTTCCTCCCTGAACTTTACATATAATTTATAAACCTTAACAGGCCACATATAGTT
>ENA-OZUY01000672-OZUY01000672.1-human-gut-metagenome-genome-assembly--contig:-NODE-672-length-11870-cov-22.122302_pt1 | contig 11870 bp, 13 predicted proteins | sample MGYA00243443_ERZ654041 | MGnify/ENA primary metagenome ERZ654041 (study PRJEB26926, sample SAMN06164880) | human gut metagenome | biome: ENVO:00009003; feature: ENVO:2100002; material: ENVO:00002003... | reverse complement strand
GCTGGTGGTTATTCATACAGGAACAGCCAGTCCGCTATAGGGTGGGCAGGAGTATGGCAGCAGGAGAATTCAGAATGTTAAATCAGTCGTTTTCTGAGGAAAACTTTGTCGGTGTAATAAAAAACAGTACATCTACAAGTCCAAACAGAAGGTAGAAATATCTGAAAACAATTTCAGTCAAACAAAAAAGTCGGATTCTGTATATACTACTGAACAGATTTTTTTGTTTCAGGCCCAGCATTTCCATCTTGTCCAGCAATTTCATGGCTGTCATTTGGGTATAGTGTATCCATTCTTTGATCGACTGTATTTCTTCGGCTTACCTATCCATTCGGTAGAAGTGGTTGAAGCGAATATTTCTAGTTTTTCTCAAATCCTTTTCATGCCATGTTTAAGGTTCGTTCACATCATCGGAGCTTCATTGTTGATGATGTAGTCGTATCGCAAATTCTCTGGTTTATATCATAGATATTGAAGTAGGAAGCAAGGTCTTCAAATAGTTAAGTGCATTTTTGCTTGCACAAGAAATACTAGGTTTCATTTCATTCGATAGTAATTCCAGATTCAAAATTAGCTCGTTTGCCAAATCTGGAAAATGACTGCAAATTTTAGCAGTAAATTTTATCATCATTGAACGCGTACTATCACTTTCCTTTTTATCCATCATTCCGGACAGGCAGAAGTCAAACAAATCTATTCTGAGGTGTGTCTTTACAGGCATGTCAAAGAGTATATAGAGTACCAATCCACGGCGGATGTTCAGATTGGGTGTCATCACAAAATCTGCTATCTCGTCGTAGGATGTCGATAAGTAGATTTCCTTGTCAGCTTTGCTCAAATTAGATAATATCCATGCTGCATTGCCTGCAATTCTTTTGTCTTTTGAACTAAGCAGGACATGAAGAAGCGATGCAATTCCTTGTTCATCATGGTGTAGTCGGTGTGCATAATCTCCAACTTCAGCTTTAGACAGTCTCCTATTCAATAGGCGCACCCATTCATAATCAATTTTATCCTGAATCTGTTGCATAAGGTTATATATTCTATGAGTTCACCTTTGAAAGATTGTCAATCATCCTTTTTAGATTCCTGTCATTTTCTTCATCAGATATGGACGGATCTTTCATGAAACGAGAACAAGGCAAATGAGGACAACCTCCACAGTTTTTTCTCTTTCCCTCTTTGCAGCATTTCCAGATAGGACAGATGTCATCGCCCGTATATTGTAGCCAGAACACTTTCCCTTTTATCTTCTTACATCCTTTACACTCATTGGGACAAGATGGACAATCAATACATTTTGCACCGCATGGTGAAGGGTCGCAATAATCATCTTTCCAATACCACCATTTGCTTTTTTCCTTATCCGGTTTATCGGATTCTATGTAATATATCAAAGCCCGATAGACATAGAGCTGGCATCGGTCAACCATACAACCTTTCATTTCACATTCCTGTTGGTATAACTCTTCTGGACTTTTTCCTTTGAGCGAATCAAGTGAGGTGTAGCCCATCTGCAACAGGTCCTGTTCTGTCTGCTGTCCGATATTGGGAAGGTGAAGAAAAGGATGCACATCATTATTTACGGCTTTCTTCTTTGGAGCCTTTTTCTTTGGATAAGGTAAAAGTTCTTCCATCTGCTTGACTATCTTCATCAGGATGTCCTTATGTTCTACATCTAAAATGTAATGCGGCTTTGCCCCTTCATAGGGTATGCCTGTTTCTGCCTCGGACATCAGAACTTCGATTTCTGGAAGTATTTTGACGTAGGCTATATTGTCACAAAGAAGGATTACCGGTTTTTCATTCACATATACCATGTAGTCTCCAAACATTTTCCGGTAGCGGATATGTCCCAATTCCTGCAATTGGGAGCAGACGAACTCTACAAATTCAATGTTGCTGGCCATAGCTTATACTTATCAGTTACTAATTTAATTTTTCATTATATAAATAGAATTATGGAATTGGTTCTGGAACTTTCATTCCAACAGTCTTCCGTTATCGTTCCATTCTCCGTAAATGATACCATTCCGGGTATTTTCTATAAATTTACCAAGGCGGCTTTTGAAAAGTTCCGGCTGGTGTTTCTTTATCTGAATGGTATCAATTCTTACACGCTTATAGAGTTCCGGTAATTGACAGAAGTGCTCCCAAGTAACAGGGTCAGATTGCAATTCAAGAAGAATGTCCTTGTCTATTTTGAAGCCACTGTCAGACATATCAGGAAGGACGGCCCTTCCAGCATCCGTCATCATACCTAATCGTTCCATTCTGCGGCATCGTTCTTTATTGAGCTCGGACCAATTGCTCCTAGGCTTTCTGGGACAAAGTTTCTGGGCTGTGACATCATCTGCTATTTTTTTTGTAGTACTGTCTATCCAGCCGAAACAGAGTGCTTCTTCTACGGCATCTATATACCAAAAGGTTCCATCTTCCTTTGGTCTTCCTCGCTTGACAACGACCCAACATTCTGTTGCTTTGTCGTGATTTTGCATTAGCCATTCGCGTAACTCAACTCTTGACTTAGCTTCCAGTAAATTATTGATTTCCATTTACCTGTAAATATAAGTTGTGATTTCTCTGCTTTAAAAGTCTTTATGAACAGAGAGCCTGTCCAAATATCCTGTTTCAGATTTATAATAGTTGTTTGAGTAATTCTTCATGTACTTTCCCGTTTGTCCCGATTACCTGGCTTCCCTGAGCAGGGTTAAGTGCATTTCCACTCCAGTCAGTTACGGTTCCTCCAGCCTCTTTCACCAGAAGCATTCCTGCCGCATAGTCCCATGGATTCAGATAGAATTCAAAATATCCACCTTGGCGACCACATGCCGTATATGCCAGTTCCAATGCTGCAGAACCCAATCTTCGGATGTCTTGCGAACGTTCGTAAACCTTGAGAAACCTGGAAAAGTTTTCTTTGGCAAGTTCTCTTTTGGCAGTTCCAATACCGATAATGGTTTCCGAGAGGAAGTTTGCAGAGGATACATGAATAGGTTTGCCATTCAGAAAACTGCCTTCTCCTTTGACAGCAGAGAATAGTTCATCATGGTAAGGGTCATAGACAATGCCCAGAACTATTTCATTTTGTTGGCAAAGAGCCAATGATACTACACTGTGGTGATAGTCATGTATGAGGTTGGTTGTTCCATCCACGGGGTCTAGAATCCAGTAGTTATCCGTGTTCATTTTCTGTAAACCGGTTTCTTCTCCGAGAAATTGGATTTCTGGGTGTATCTTATGTAGTTCTTCTTTAAGGAAGTTCTGTACGGCTACATCCACTTGTGTAACATAATCAGCCACAGCTTTTTCTTTTACATGGGTTGCCATTTCCCTGTTTGTGATGATGTACTTCGTCTCTTTGACTAAAGCTATTATTTGTTGTATATCCATAGTTATATCATTTTTAAAATCATCTTAAATTCAGCAACACTTCTCAGAAGTTTAATTTAAGGCACTGAGTAGCTATGTACTGCACCGTGAGTTTCACGCCGGAAGATTCGCTTCACTTTGTGCTTCGGATTACAATCAAACGAATCCTCCTCATGCAGCTAAAGTACAAATATAAATCGATACAATCTCACTTTTGCTGCATATTTTCAATCAGGAAGCAATTTGAGAATCTCTTATCGGACATAATTGATTCCATATTAGGACTATGAAGCAATACTTCTGTTTACCAATACAGTGAGATTATATCTTTCTTATGTGCGTGTACCCTGTGACGGCCAGTCTATTGATGATAGATTTTGTTATCATTTCCTGTCTTGCTATGCCTACCCAATTTAAAAACTGTAATACAGATGTGCCGAAAGAGAACTGGCATCTCTCCAAGAATTTGCGCAATTTGGTTACCACACTCGCTGATAGCGTAAGGGGTTCAAAATGGTGGGCAAGAATAAGGCTGCAGGAGAATTCGTAATGTTAAATCATTCGTTTTTTGAGGTAAACTTTGTCGGTGTTACAAAAAAACAGTACCTTCGCAATACCAAACAAAAAGTGGAAAAATCTGGAAGCATTTCCAGGCAAATGATAAAGTCGGATTCAGTAGCATATGCAGATCCGACTTTTTTCTTGATAGTCTATGGAATTTAACTCTGCCGCTTGCTGTCCAGCGGAGCTGCATAAGGAGCTGCCCAGGACAGCAAGCGACAAGCTTTCACGAAACGCTCATGCAAAGCAGTCAATCGGATAAATTTAGAGGATACGATTGTAATCGTGTATATCCGAAATAGATATATTGTTCTGCTGAACTTCCGGGACCACGATGCTGTTGATGGTGGTGCGAATTTTCTCTGCAATTTCAGCAGCGTCATAGCTACCATGCTTTTTCTTGGAAGTTGAGAACTGCTCGCGCATCAGGGATTTCCATTCTTTGTAGGCATTGACTTTATCCTGGTTCTGCCGGTAGATGAGCCGATGTTCTGCCGTCAGCGATGGAATGTCACTGACCCACAACAAAAGCGCATTGATGGCAGCGTCTATCGAGGAGCGGTTGTCCATGTTCGTCCGAATCTGCCAGATTTCGTCTATGTAGAAGTAATTCCGTTTGTCCATCACACCGCTATCGATGAGCGGATTCACCCGGTTCACCTCATCGAGGATCCGGACAGCTTCGGTCTTTTCTGTTTCGGATGAACGCTCATCCTGAAGGACAGCCTCACATCTTCTCCGGCTCTGCTCGGTACGGTCGATGACCCGCTGGATTTCAGCGCAGATCTGGGATGCCTCTTGATACACCTCCTGCCAGGCGATGAGCTGCTCCCTCAGGATCCGGTCAACCAGTGAACGTGGCCGCTGTCTCCATGCTTCCCTGTCGCTGGCCGACATGGTCCATAGGCAGCTGTCAGGGGATTCTGTCAGGTCCATACCTCTATCTTTCAGCCAGGAGGAAAGCGCTAGTTCGAGCGACTGTCTGCGATACACGCATCCACCGTGCTGATAGCAGTCATAATGATAGACAGGAGAGGCACCCTGTGAGAGCCAGGTGCGGTATTGCTCCATCCGGTTGAGCAGCTGTTCACGCTCAGCACGTATATCGTCCATGATGCGGTTCGGCAGCGCCATGGGCGATCCGGTAAAGCGTCGGATATCGGCGATGAGCTTTGACCACATGTCCAGCGAGGTCTGGTCGAAGATGTTCAGCAGGCCCTTGCCTTCTCTCAGTCTCCAGTAGTTTTGGGCAAGCGGAAGTCCGGTCTGTCTTTTCAGTAGATCTGCTGCCAGGGCTTTGGGAAGTCCGGCTACCCGCTCGATCAGATGCGTGTATTTATTCTTTCGTTCCATAATCAAAACTTTTCGCTAAAATACAAAAAATATTCTGTATATCCAAATAAGATATACAATTGGATTTATAATACAAGACGGAAAGAATGGGGAAAAGCCGTCTTTTGCATAGGGAACAAGTCGCTATATGCATGGAAGGCTGCAGCAAAATGGAAACACTACTTTCGAAAAAAGGAGATGACAGGAAGGGTGGAAATGTCCAGGAGAGGGAAGACTGTCCGCGCCCGGTGGCGCGGACCCGATTTTTATTTTCAGCCCCCTGCTGCACAAGGGGCTGAGTGATGGATGGTGATTACATTTGGAACTGCGTCTTTCCGATAAAGAAGCCACCCAAGATTTCGGCTCCCAATTTCTCCAACTGAAGGGCAAAGCGGGCATAGGAAAAACCTTTGGTGAGAATGTCGTCGAAGCAAAGCACCTTCTTTCCCTTGAAGAATTCCTTGTCAAATTCAATGACCTGCACCAACTGCAGTTTCTTTTGGTCAAACTTCTCGTGCACCGCCAAGCGTTCGCCTTCTACGTGGATGTGGTCATAGGCATTGATGGCACCGGTGAGTCTGCATACCATGGCGGCAAACTCCTTGTAGCGGATTTCGTTCTTCGCTGCGGATGATGCCGGAATGCACGCAAAAACGATGTTCTTCACTTCGCTGCCGAAACGTTTAATCATGGCGTTTGCGGTGATTTCCGCCACTGCCTTGTATGCCCGTCCGTCTTTGAAGTCCCAAATGAGCTTGCGTACCTGCCAGTCGCGCTGCGAAACCTTCTTGAACTGCATCGGGTAGTACTGATAGAAAGCATACATCAACTTTCTCCACTGCCGTTCCAAACTTGGGTATTGTCCTTTTGCCATAGCTTTGAGTATTAAGGGTTCAACTTTTTGAGATTTATGCTTCAGCTAGATTTCTAGACCTTTTTGTTTCAAGTTTCCTTGGAGGTTCTTCTCCTGCTGACGACCTTTTTTTTAATGGGATTTCTGCCCCGTCTGAGTTTCTGAGCCTTTTTACGGCCATCACAGGTAAGGGAAGGAGGAATACGAAAAGTTTTGGATGAAAAAAATGTTGGGGACAGCGAGGCCGTCCATCGTTATTTTTTTCAAGACAAAGGGTTTTGGCCCGGAACTCTTTCTTTTCCGACTCCCTTAAACCTTTGCCGTAGAAAAAGGTCAGTCAGACGGAGCATGCAATCAACCTGCAAATAGGGAGGAAGCAACAGGAAGAAGATTCGGAGAGGAAATCAAACACGGTCTCTACCGCTTTGCGCATTAGGGATAGGAGTGGATAGCCCGGAATGGAATGAGGACTTGCAGCGGATAGCCCGACAGCTGGCTGGAATGCCCTAATCCAAAGAAAATATATAAATACATTGGAAATAGACTAAAAAGTACTACTTTCGCTATTCAATCACTTTATGATATACAGACATGAAAAAAACATCGACCCATTATCCACTCGACCCTTATGAATGTCCCTGGTGTCATCAGAAGTATTCATCCCTGCAATCGTTGATTCATCATTTCGAACAGGTAAAACACCCGACTAAATGGAAAGTTTACCTTCATGAACGCTTCCGGATAGACCTGAGCAGAAGAAAAAAGATAAAAAACGGAATGACCGACCTGATAGACAGCAAGAATCTGAGCACCTACAAATCACCTAGCGTATATGCCAAATCCACGGCCTTTGAATCCAAACGAAGATAAAATGCCAGATAAAGGAACAAAAAAGTCATCTGAATTCGTTACGGTTTCAAACCGAAGACTTTCAGCGCACCCTCGCTTGATATATGAATATGTTACATAATCAAAAACAGCGCATACAAAATGGTGGTTGATTTGTTACGTTATCAAAAATAAATATATTTGTATATGGTTTGAATATGTAACTAAAATCAAATATTTTATGGAATACCTTTTGAAAATATCGTCTATCGGCAACGACGAAGAACGGCAGGAACAAGTTAGCGGTTTATTGCCGGACGTGTATCAGTACATGAGAGAGAACTGTAAGGCCGGAGAGGTAGCCTACATCTACAGAGATAACGAATACATCGAAACGGCCATCCGGCTTGATAGCAGCGTGGCCACATTGTCTCACAAATTAGAATGGTAGCTATGGCAGGAGTTAAAGGTAGGAGTGGTGGCAGACGGACAGGAGCCGGACGACCCTTCAAGACGGAAGGATGTGCGACCAAAGTCATGCGGGTGCCGAGCTATATGAAAGAATCCATCGAGACACTGATCCGGGTGCAGGCGGAATGGCTTTCAGAAGACGAAAAGAGCCAGCCTATCGGCTATCTGGATGAAGCGGAAGAGAAGAGACGGAGAAGGCTCATCCAGGACCTGGAGGCTGTCGTATCCTATGAGAAGAGCCGGTTGGCCCGAGCTTACCGGCAGAAGATGGCAGAGGAAGAGGACAAAAGGCAGCTGAAACTGTTTTAAAAAAAAACTGATGAATCCGTCAGCGTTCTTCCCTAACGAAGAATACAAAAAAACACTGTTGATTCCCTTATCTGACAGGAGGGTCTCCATCTTTGAGCAGCTGTAGGTCTATGCTCACTACAGCAGATAAGGCAACCTGCTGGCCATCACCGAGCGTAAACACCCGCTCGAATTCATCAAATTTGGCAACGATACCTCTTACTTCCCGATAACGGCCACCGTTCTTCCTGCCATCCTTCTCGAAGAGGGTCAAGACCACCATGGGGTGCTCCTCCAAGCGGTCTAGAAGAAGATTCACACGGCGGTTCAATTCAGCACATTGCTGGTCGTCGAGACCCGGATTCTGCTCGGTGTAACGGGCTGCTTCAGCCAGTACCGCCTGGTGGCCGGTAAGGGCAGCAAAGGGAGCAAACTGCGCTGCCCTGGCCTCCAGGCTCATCCGGGAATGGCGTTTCGGCTCCGGATGGGGCAAGTGGATAATGTCATCGTATGCGCGGGTCATGCTTTGTGTCCTCCTATCTGTTTGTTACGTTCTACAGCCGTGGCCCCTTCTTCTAAATTCAGGCCGCGCAGGATGGCGTTCTTGCCGTACTTCTCTTTGATGTTCAACAAGGTCTCCTGGATGCGCCGTTCTTTGGCCAGCTGCGCGGACTGTTCCGCCTGCCGGGCTTCCTCTGCATTGTAATCGGTAAAGAGGTCCAGCTGCACCGGTTGGGGCTGCACTGCTTTCTTTTCCGCTTCAGCCACCACATGATTGATGCTCAGGTTCAGACGACGGATGAGCAGGTCGGGCTGCACGATCCGGTCGAAAAGCCCGGCCACAGCTTCGGAAATCAGTTTTGAGGAAGCAGTCTGACAGGGGAGGTTGGCCGTACCATGGGCCGACTTGGGCACTTCGCGTCCGTAGGCATCCGTGGTGACGGGACCGTGGTAACGGCACCGGATAGCAGGGTCGGTGAGACATTCGATGTCGTAGCCGACCGTCAACACCAGCTGGTCGGTGACCATCCGCTTGCTGACCAGGTCGAGAGCGGCGGCATCCGCCATTTCGCGGATCACTACCCTGGCCTTCCGGAAATCGTAGGCACACTGGAAGACCTGTCCGGTACTGAACGAGTTGGTCTCCGGGCGATAGGCCTTTACCGCCTGCATGGTGCAAGGCTCCCAGCCCCAGGCATGGTCAATCAGCAGTTCGGCATTTACTCCGAACAACCGGTAAAGCAGGTCTTCGTTCTCCAGCGAACAACGGGCAATCTTGCCCATGGTGTCGATGCCGTAAAGAGCCAGCCGTTCGGCAATACCCTTTCCCACTCGCCAGAACTTGGTGATCGGCTTGTAATCCCATAGTTGGCGGCGGTATTCCATCTCGTCCAGTTCGGTAATGCGAACCCCATCCTTATCCGCCGGAAGGTGCTTGGCCACGATATCCATAGCAATCTTGCACAGATAGAGGTTGGTACCGATACCTGCCGTAGCCGTGATGCCCGTCTGCTTCAGGACATCGCGGATCATCGTCATGGCCAGTTCGTGTGCCGTCATGCGGTAGGTCAGCAGATACGAAGTCACGTCGATGAAAACCTCGTCGATGCTGTACACATGGATGTCCTCGGGAGCGATGTACTTCAGGTAAATCTCATAAATCCGCCGGCTGTATTCGATGTAATAAGCCATCCGGGGCGGAGCCACGATGTAGTCCACCTCCCAGTCGGGATGCTGTTCCAGCGCTCGGGCATCGCAGGACTTACCGGACAGGCAGTGTGAAAAACTGCGGTACCACCGTTGCCGGTTCACCTCCCGCACCCGCTGCACGACTTCGAACAGACGGGCACGGCCACCGACACCATGTGCTTTCAACGAGGGTGTGACCGCCAGACAGATAGTCTTCTCCGTGCGCGAGGCATCGGCCACGACGAGATTGGTGGTGAGCGGATCAAGCCCTCTCTCCACACACTCCACTGAAGCAAAGAACGACTTCAGGTCGATAGCTATATAGGTGCGCTGCGTAGGATCCATCAGACAGTTACGTTACATATCTTCCAGGGTTAGACATTCCGTTTGGATGTCGTACTTGTGAAGAACCTTGTTCCGCAAGGTTTCTACCTTTATGGCAAAATCATCCGGCTTGAAGTTCTTCCGCTGCCGTTTGACTTCCGCCACCAGAGCTTTCCGGTCTTCGACATAAAGACCGACAATATCAATTTCGCAAGCCTCCTTTCCTTTCTTGGCCTGCCACCAGGAGCCTATATCCATGAAGTTGCAGCTTTCCATCATTTGCTGGCGGAAATACTGCTCCAGTGTAGATCCGGAATAGGTAGGATAGTCATTCTTGATGAGCTGTCCCAACTGTTCGAAGTTCTCCATCTCGACAAGCCGATGATACTTGATGAAATAACGGAACCAGAAGCGCAGGAAGAGGTCTGAGATTTCAAACCGGACCGTCTGCGAGCCTTCCTTGGCCAGAATGGGGCGTTTTCTGACAATGAGTTCGTAGTCTTCTTCGAGCTTCTTGAGATGACCGGCAATGACCGTATCCCCCATGTTCTGCTCGATTTCTGCGGTCGTATTCCGTCCGTTGGCAATGTCAGCCAGTATGGCAAAATAATTGCCGTACTTCTTCCCGAACTCCTGAATGAGCAATGCCTTGCCCTCATTCAGGAACGGGGAATCTGATTGCACGATGTAATCCACCATGCTTTCCATATCCGTGCAACCCTTCTGCATGAAGAGGTCGATGTATTTGGGTACTCCTCCGGTGAAGGTGTAAAGCGCCAGAAGATCTTCATTCGTATAGTCAGGCTTGTGGTCATGAAGAATCTCCTTCAATACGGAAGTAGAGAACGGACGCAGCTTGATGATGCTGTCACACCGTCCGTATAGCGGTTCGTGGGCATCCATAAAAATCTGGTTCATCAGCGTATAGACCGAACCGCTGGCCACGAAGTTGACAAACGTGGAGTCTTTATAGCGATCCCATATATCCTGCATCTTACTGTAAACAGACGGATTGATATAGAAGAACTCCTGGAACTCATCGATGACCAGGTTAAACCTTTCCGTCTTTCCGGCACGCATCAGCATCTCGAAGACATCTGCAAAGGAATCGATGGATTCAGGAATGAAGATATTCGATAGAACCGAATTGATGTGCTGAGCGAAGCCACGGCAAAGCATAGCTTCATTGCTCCGGCTCACAAACAGATAGACCGTCGGACTCTCTTCGCAGCTTTTCAGGATAAGCTTCGTCTTTCCGATACGGCGACGACCGGTCAATACGGTCATCTGTGAATGCTGGGTGAAGGCTATCTGACGAGTCTTCTCCAGCAAGGCCAGTTCCTTTTCTCTATTGTAAAATTTCATAAGCAGCTCGGATAGGGTGATTCTTTAATACAATATACAAAACTTATAGCCGTAAGTCTTACAGCTGTAAGTTTTGCAAAAATACAGAATCTATAAAGAATAAGCAAGAATATACCATTCTTTATCGATTACAATCGATAAAGAATCTGGCAATCACTGGTATTGATGTCGTGCGAGACAGATTGCTCAATAGGAATGATGCATCCCGATTGCAATGCAACTAACAAAGTTGTGACTAACTCAGATTTGCGGGAAATAGTTAAATTTGCGAGAAATCGGATAAAGTCTAGTATTTCATCAAAAACAGCTCATGTTTTCAGGATGTAAGTGACTCAACCCTATCAAGTTCTGTGCAACATACTGATTCGATTTCTTCAATGATTTCCATACAGCGCTTTCTGCTTATACGGATGCCGGTGCCGGCCGCGATGACATCCTCCAGGCAAGGACGGCCTGAATACTTGACAGACGTTGCATGTTCGCCTCTGGTTCCCTGCGGGGAGTAGGTAATGTCGTAGGCAGGAGCCAGTCTCCACTGACCGTTTTCGCAGAGGAAACTGAAGTTTTTGGCATGGTCGTCTTTGTTGATGCAGACGATGTTGAAGACCATCCTTCGGAACATCTGCTCCACCTGTACCGGATCCTGAGTCAGGTAACCGGTCAGTGCAAGTAGGTTTACATAATCTATGCTCTGGGTGCGAAAATCAATCTGCAGGAGGGCTGCCGCTGTCAGTGTATGGATACGCCGATCTTTTTGGATATCGAACCTTTGGATGCAGAAGTAGCT
>ENA-OZUY01000662-OZUY01000662.1-human-gut-metagenome-genome-assembly--contig:-NODE-662-length-11939-cov-5.108213_pt1 | contig 11939 bp, 9 predicted proteins | sample MGYA00243443_ERZ654041 | MGnify/ENA primary metagenome ERZ654041 (study PRJEB26926, sample SAMN06164880) | human gut metagenome | biome: ENVO:00009003; feature: ENVO:2100002; material: ENVO:00002003... | reverse complement strand
TGTGGATGTTGATGCCGTCGTAGCGGATCTTGCCATCCTGAATATCGTAGAAGCGGTTGATCAGGTTGGTGATGGTGGTCTTGCCGGCACCGGTGGAGCCGACAAAGGCGATCTTCTGGCCCGGACGGCCATACAGGTTGATGTCGTGCAGCACCGTCTTTACCGGCACATATCCGAAATCCACATCCGTGAAGGTGATGTCGCCTTCCAGTTTGTGGTAGGTGGTGGTGCCGTCGTGGTGGGGGTGCTTCCAGGCCCAGATGCCGGTGCGCTCGTTCGTCTCCACCAGCTGGTCGTTGCGGTCGTACTTGGCGTTCACCAGCGTCACATAGCCCTCATCGGTCTCGCTGGGCTCGTCCATCATCTTGAAGATGCGCTCAGCACCAGCCAGCGCCATGATGACGCTGTTGGCCTGCATGGACACCTGACTGATGGGCATATTGAAGCCCTTGTTCAGGCTGAGGAAGGCCACCACGGTACCAAGGGTCATGCCGCCGACGCCGCCCACGGCCATGGCTGCACCAACCAGCGCGCAGATGGCGTAGCTGATGTTGCCCAGCTGGGCGTTGACCGGCATCATGATGTTGGAGAAGGCATTGGCCTGCTTGGCGCTTTCCTTCAGCTGGTCGTTCAACTCACGGAAGCCGGCAAGGGTCTGCTGCTCGTGGGTGAACACCTTGACCACCTTCTGGCCTTCCATCATCTCCTCGATGTAGCCGTTCACCTTGCCCAGATCCCGCTGCTGCTGGATGAAGTACTTGGAGGAGCTTTTTGCGATCTGCTTGGAGCAGAACAGCATCAGCGCCACCATGAGCATGGTAACGATGGTCAGCTGCCAGCTGAGCATACACATACTGAAGAACACCGACACGATGGTGATGACGCTGGACACCAGCTGCGGGATGCTCTGGCTGAGCATCTGGCGCAGGGTATCCACATCGTTGGTGTACACGGACATGATATCGCCGTGAGGATGAGTGTCAAAATACCGGATGGGCAGGCTTTCCATGTGGGTGAACAGCTTGGTGCGCAGATTGCGCAGCGTGCCCTGCGTTACGTTGACCATGATGCGGGCGTTGGCCCATGCAGCCAGAATGCCCACAAGGTAGATGCAGCACATCCGCACCAGTGCACCGGCCAGTGGTGCAAAGCTGGGGTTCTGCTGGCGGGTCATGGGGACGATGTAATCGTCCATCAAAGTCTGCAAGAACAGGCTGGCCTGCACATTGGCCAGCGCGCTGACCACGATGCAGACAAGCACAAGGATGCAGTGGGGCAGATAGTTGCGGAACACCTCATCCATAATGCGCTTCAGCAGCTTGCCCGGGTTTTCCACCTTGGGGCGCGGCCCCCGTGCACCCCGCGGGCCGGGGCCATGTACTTCTTTTACTGCCATTACTGCGCACCTCCCTGCTTGTCGAAATCGCCGCCGCCCTGCGTCTGGCTGTTGTAGACCTCCTGATAGATGGCATTGGTCGCCAGCAGCTCTGCGTGGGTGCCCAGACCGTTGATCTGGCCGTTCTCCAGCACCAGAATGCGGTCTGCATCCTGCACCGAGGAAATACGCTGTGCAATGATGATCTTGGTCGTGCCGGGGATCTCCTCCCGGAAGGCCTTGCGGATCTTGGCATCGGTCGCGGTATCCACGGCACTGGTGGAGTCGTCCAAAATCAGCACCTTGGGCTTGCGCAGCAGGGCGCGGGCGATGGTCAGGCGCTGCTTCTGGCCGCCGGACACGTTGGAGCCGCCCTGCTCGATCCATGTATTGTACTTATCCGGGAAGCGCTGGATGAACTCATCCGCGCAGGCCAGCTTTGCCATGCGGATGCACTCTTCCTCGGTGGCGTTGGCATCGCCCCAGCGCAGGTTATCCAGAATAGTGCCGCTGAACAGCACGTTCTTCTGCAGCACCATGGAGACCTCGCGGCGCAGCACGTCAAGGTTATAATCCCGCACGTCCACGCCGCCCACCCGCACGGTGCCGCTCTCGGCATCGTACAGGCGGGGGATCAGCTGCACCAGACTGGACTTTGCACTGCCGGTGCCGCCGATGATGCCCAGCGTCTCGCCGGGCTGGATGGTAAAGCTGATATCGTTCAGCACCGGCTGACCGCTGCCGTGCTTATACTTGAAGGTAACGTGGTCGAACTGGATGCTGCCGTCTGCCACCTGCTGCACCGGCTGCTTTGCCGGGGGCAGGTCGGTGTGCTCGTCCAGCACCTCCACGATACGCTTGGCAGAGGCGGCGGACATGGCGATCATGACAAAGGCCGTGCTCAGCATCATCAGTGCCATAAGGATGTTCATGATATAGCCGAACAGGGCGTTCAGCTGGCCGGTGGTAATGGCACCGTGCAGCACATATTTTGCGCCGAACCAGCTCAGCGCGATGTTGCAGCCGTACACCGCCACCAGCATGGCGGGGTTATTGAAGCTCAGGCGGCTTTCCGCGTTGACGAACTGCTTGTACAGGCTCTCGCAGGCAGCAGTATATTTTTCGTTTTCAAAGCCCTCGCGCACAAAGCTTTTGACCACGCGGATGGCAGAGACATTCTCCTGCACCGAGGCGTTGAGGTTATCGTAGTTCTTGAACACCCGGTCAAAGATGTGGAAGGTAGGGATCATGATGGCAGCCAGCACCGCCACCAGAAAGGCCACCGCCACCACGAACACCAGCGACAGCGGGCCGCCGATGATCACAGCCATGAACATTGCAAACACCAGATGCACCGGGGCGCGCACGCACATGCGCAGGATCATCTGGAAAGCGTTCTGCACGTTGGTCACGTCGGTGGTCATGCGGGTGACAAGACCTGCCGTAGAGAATTTGTCGATATTGGAAAAAGAATAATGCTGGATATTTTCATACATGGCATCGCGTAGATTTCCGGCAAAGCCGGTGGATGCCTCGGCGGCGTACTTGCCCGCCAGCACGCCCAGCACCAGCGCAATGGCTGCCACCAGAAAGGTAAGCAGTCCGTAGCGGATGATGGCGTTCATATCGCCCTTTTCAATGCCCTGATCGATGATAAAGGCCATGATGGTGGGCAGCAGCACATCCATAATGGCTTCCAGCGCAGCAAAGAGCGGTGTCTTGATCGAGGCGGCTTTATACTCGCCCAGATGCGACACAAGCTTTTTGATCATCTGAGTTCCCTCCTGTTGAATTTATTTGTTTGGTACAAAACAATTTTATACAAAACAATTTAAATGTCAAGACGTTTCGAAAAATGTTCATAATTGCTAATTTAACAAGTCCTTTTTCGGCGCTTTGACGGAAAAGATCGTTATTTCAGTGCTTCCCGCAGCTTGTTCAGCAGCCGCAGCAGTTCTGCGTTCTCCTCCTCGGTCAGCAGTCCGGCCACATAGTCGTCGGTCTGGTGGAAGGACAGCAGGGTCTTTTCGTGCCGTTGGATGCCCTCCTCGGTCAAAACCAGCTGCTTGAGCCGGGCGTCCTGCGGCACGCTCAGCCGCTGGATGTAGCCCTTGCGCTCCATCAGCTGTAAAATGTTCGTCACCGTGGAGCGGGTGATGGAAAACTCCCGCTCGATGTCCCGCTGGAACACCGGCTCGTCCCGGTGGCGGTAGAGATACTCGATGATCCACCCGTGCATGGGGGTGGTCTGCTCTACCCCGTTGGCGCGGGAAAACTGGTTCAGCCTGCGGAAGATCAGGTTATCCACCCGGTGCAGCTGGGCGGGGATGACCTGCGGCCCTTCCCACGGCGGGTCCAGCTTGCAGGGCTCTTCAATAGGGTGCTGTGTACACATAATGGTTTTCCTCTGTTCAAATTGTTCGATGTAAAACTGTTTGATGCGATACATATATTACCCATCTCCCCGCCCCTTGTCAAGAGGGCGGGGCGCAAAAAAGGCCGCTGCGGAAAATTTTCCGCAGCAGCCTTTTTTTTTATGGATACGGGATACGCTTACAGCTTTTTGCCGGTCAGCAGCTCATAGGCCTCCAGATACTTGGCAATGGTCTTGTCAATGACATCCTGCGGCAGGTCGTAGTTGCTGTCGGGGTTGGCCTTCAGCCAGTCGCGGACGAACTGCTTGTCGAAGGAGGGCTGGCTGTGACCCGGCTCATAGCCCTCCAGCGGCCAGAAGCGGGAGGAGTCCGGGGTCAGCATCTCGTCGCCCAGCACCACGTTGCCGTCCTCGTCCAGACCAAACTCGAACTTGGTATCGGCAATGATGATGCCGCGGGACAGTGCATACTCGGCGCACTTCTTGTACAGGGCAATGGTGTAGTCGCGCAGCTTAGTGGCGTACTCCAGACCGTGGCCGGGGAACTGCTTCTCCAGCACGTCGATGCTCTGCTCGTAGGAGATGTTCTCGTCGTGGTCGCCGATCTCTGCCTTGGTGGAGGGGGTGTAGATGGGCTCGGGCAGCTTATCGGACTCCTGCAGGCCCTCGGGCAGCTGGATGCCGCACACCTTGCCGGTCTTTTGGTAGCTTGCCCAGCCGCTGCCGGTGATGTAGCCGCGCACGATGCACTCGATGGGCAGCATGGTCAGCTTGCGGCACATCATGCTGTTGCCGGTGAACTGGGGCTGGCGGAAGAACTCCGGCATATCCTGCACATCCACGCTCAGCATGTGGTTGGGCAGCAGATCGCGGGTGTAATCGAACCAGAACTTGCTCATCTGGGTGAGCACGGTGCCCTTTTTGGTGACCTTGTTTTTCAGGATGACGTCAAACGCAGAAATGCGGTCGGTGGCAACCATGATCAGGCTGTCGCCATTGTCGTAGATCTCGCGGACTTTGCCTTCTTTGATGGGTTTGAACTCAGTCATAATCAAACACTCCATTTTTCCATGTTCTCAGCAGCGCAGCAGCGCAGCGCAGTTCTTACCCTACTATTCTACCATACTGCCGCGCGGTTTAAAAGGAACAGAATAAAAGAAAAACGGGCAAGTTTTGTGTTTTTATCGTGAAAAGTGCGCAAAAAACAGCAGGAAATTTCGGCGTTTTGACGATAAAAGTCGTACTTTATCCCCAAATGCACGCACCTTTGCAAAATGCAGTCATGGACAAGCGCCGCCAGTTGCGGTATCATAGTAGTATGCGTATATCTGCGCTCCGCAGGGGCGCAAAAGTAAACAAGGAGGTAAAGAGTATGGGCAAATTTCCCAAGGGCTTTTTGTGGGGCGGCGCTACCGCTGCCAACCAGTGCGAGGGTGCATGGCAGGCAGATGGCAAGGGTCTGGCAACGGTGGACGTGACCCCCTTCGGCCCGGACCGTTTTCCGGTGGCAACGGGCTATATGGAAATGCTGGGCTGCGATGACGCACATTTCTACCCCAGCCACGAGGCCATTGACCTGTATCACCATTATAAAGAGGATATCGCCCTGTTTGCAGAGATGGGCTTCAAGTGCTTCCGGCTGTCCATTGCATGGACCCGCATCCTGCCCAACGGCGATGACGCTCAGCCCAACGAGGCAGGACTGGCTTTCTACGACAGCATTTTTGACGAGTGCCATAAGTACGGCATCGAGCCACTGGTCACCATCTGCCACTTTGACACTCCCATTGCCCTCATCAAAAAATACGGCGGCTGGAAAGACCGCCGCATGGTGGACGCCTATGTCCACTACTGCGAGGTGCTGTTCGACCGCTTCAAAGGCAAGGTGAAGTACTGGCTCACCTTTAATGAGATCAACATGCTGCTGCACCTGTCCTTTACCGGCGCCGGGCTGGTATTCCACCCCGGCGAGAATGTGGAGCAGGTCAAGTATCAGGCCGCCCATCACGAGCTGGTGGCCAGCGCAAAGGCGGTAAAGCTGGCGCACGAAAAAATGCCGGACGCCATGGTGGGCTGTATGCTGGCGGCAGGGCAGTTCTACCCCCGCACCTGCGCCCCGGAGGATGTGCGGGCGGCGCAGGAGGCAGACCGGGACAACTACTTCTTTACCGATGTACAGGTGCGCGGTGCTTACCCCGTGTGGGCTAAAAAGCGGATGGAGCGCGCCGGGGTGCAGCTGCACACACAGCCGGAGGACGACCGCACGCTGCGGGAGGGCACGGTGGATTTTGTGTCCTTCAGCTACTATTCCAGCCGCTGCATCACGGTGGATAAGGAGCTGATGGCGGCAGAGAATGCGGAAGGCAACGCCGTGTCGGCATCGGTGAAGAACCCCTACCTGAAAGCCAGTGAGTGGGGCTGGGCCATCGACCCGGTGGGTCTGCGGGTGACCCTGAACACCATCTACGACCGGTACGAAAAGCCCATGTTCATCGTGGAGAACGGTCTGGGTGCGGTGGATACCGTAGAGCCGGACGGCTCCATCCACGACAGCTACCGCATCGACTACCTGCGGGCACACATCGAAGAGATGGAAAAGGCCATCAACGAGGACGGTCTGCCCCTGATGGGCTACACCACATGGGGTCCCATCGACCTTGTGAGCGCCTCCACCGGCGAGATGAAAAAGCGGTACGGCTTTATCTATGTGGACAAGGACAACGACGGCAACGGCACCCTTGCCCGCAGCCGGAAGGACAGTTTTTACTGGTATAAAAAGGTCATCGCTTCAGACGGCGAGGACCTGACCTGAGCAAGCGCCCCGGCACTGTTTGCGGTATGGCAGCGCCGGGGCGTAAAAGTGTGAGGAAGAACCGATAACGGAGAAAATTTATGACACCACAAATCATTGCACACCGCGGTGCTTCCTATCTTGCACCGGAAAACACCCTGACTGCCTTTAAAAAAGCCATGGAGATTGGCGCAGACGGCGTAGAGATGGACGTACAGCAGACCATTGACGCCGGGCTTGTGATCCACCACGACTATATGATCGATCTGCACACGGATATTTCCGGCAAGATCTACGATATGACCATGGGCGATTTAAAGGAACTGGATTTCGGCAGCTGGAAAGGCGCCATCTTTCAGGACGAGAAGATCGCCACCCTGCAGGAGGCCATGGAACTGTGCAGGCAGATGCCGGGATGCACCGTGCATCTGGAACTGAAATCCACCATGGACAACGACCCGGACTTTGTACCCCGGGTGCTGGAAGTGCTGCAGCAGACCGAGATGGTAGAACAGGTGATCCTTGTTTCCTTCAACCACGCGCTGCTGCGGCAGGCAAAGCAGCTGCTGCCCGAACTGCGGGTAGGTGCACTGGTATACGGCGAGCTGGAAAGCATGCTGCTGCCGCCGCCCATCATCTGGAAGGATCTTGGACTGACCAACGGCATAGACGACATGGAAGCCATGGACGCTGCCCTGCCGGAGAGCGCAGCCGACGAGGAAAATTGCAGCTGGATGACCCGCTGGATGAGCGATAAGGTAAGTATGCTGCGGGCAAACTTTCCCGGCGAGAGCCTGAACGAGATCTACAAAAACCTGATGGCGCAGCGGGATCTGCCCGCCTACATCCGCAGTCTGGACTTTGTGCCGGAGTGGGTCAGCTGTGAGTACCACACCGCCTACAAAAACGCTGGTTTCATTGACAAACTGCACAAGATGGGCATCAAGGTGTCTTTGTGGACGGTGGACACGGAAGATTCCGTCCGCAGCCTGCTGCGCACCAGCGCCGATGCCTACATCACCAACCGCCCCGACCGCGTGCGGGAGTGGATGGAGAAGGAACAGGCAGCGACCGCCCCAACAGAAACCGCCACGGCAGAGTCTGCCCCCACTGCTGAAGCAGACGCCGGGACAGCTGCCGCAGAGTAAACCGACCGGAACAGACACAAAAAAGAGATAGGCTTTCCCGAAAGGGATCGCCTATCTCTTTTTGCATTCATTTTATTCTGCTGCGTCGGTCAGCACAAAGGTCAGCTCTGCGGTGACGGCGCACTTGCCGTCCACCCATGCCGAGGCCTTGCCTACGCCCACAGCGCCGTGCTGCTGCACCAGCTCGCAGTGGAGGGTGAGCACGTCCCCGGGGGTGACCTGTTTGCGGAAGCGGGCACTCTTGATACCGCCGAACAGCGCAAGCTTGCCCTTGTTTTCCGGCAGGCTCAGCGCCGCCACAGCGCCGGTCTGTGCCAGTGCTTCCAGCAGCAGCACGCCGGGCATGACCGGCTGTGCCGGGAAGTGGCCGTTGAAAAATTCCTCGTTGCGGGTGACGCACTTGCGGCCGATGGCCCACTGCCCCGGCTCGTAGTCCAGAACACGGTCCACGAGGGCAAAGGGGTATCGGTGGGGCAGGATCTCCGCGATCTGCACACTGCTCAGGGTGTTGGCGTTTTCACGCACGGTACGAGGCTCTGCCATGGGTCAGCCCTCCCATCTGCGCAGGGCGATGCAGGCGTTGTGGCCGCCAAAGCCCAAGCTGTTGCTCAGTGCATACTGCATCTCCTGCTGCCGCCCGGTGTTGGGCACATAGTCCAGATCGCACTCCGGGTCGGGCTGGGCGTAGTGGATGGTGGGCGGTGCAAACTGATCCCGCAGCGCCAGCGCGGTGAATACGGCCTCGATGCCGCCCGCGCCGCCCAGCAGATGGCCGGTCATGCTCTTGGTGCTGACCACGGTCATCTCCTTGGCGTGTGCGCCGAACACGGCGTGGATGGCGGCAGTCTCGCAGGCATCGTTCATGTGGGTGCCGGTGCCGTGGGCGTTGATGTGATCCACCTGCTCCGGTGCGATGTCGGCATCCACCAAGGTCAGCTTCATGCAGTCGATGGCACCTGCGCCGCCGGGAGCCGGAGCGGTAAAGTGATAGGCGTCGCAGTTGGCACCGTAGCCCACCACCTCGGCGTAGATGTGTGCGCCGCGCGCTCTTGCGTGCTCCAGTTCTTCCAGCACCAGCACACCGCTGCCCTCGCCCATGACAAAGCCGCCGCGGCGGGCGTCAAAGGGCAGGCTGGCAGCATCCGGGTCGGTGGCGGTGGAAAGCGCCTTCATGCTGGTAAAGCCGCCGATGCCCAAGGGGCTGATGCAGCTCTCCGCACCGCCGCAGACCATCACCGGCTCGTAGCCGTCCCGGATGCGGTGGAAGGCGTCGCCTACGGCATTGGTGCCGCCGGCACAGGCCGTGACCGGGCAGGTGCACATGCCCTTCAGACCGAAGCGGATGGCCACCTGCGCCGCTGCCATGTTGGCAATGGCCATGGGCACAAAGTAGGGGCTTACCTTCTCCATGCCCTTTTCCTCGCCGCGGGCGTGCTGCTCCTCGATCGTGGGCAGACCGCCGATGCCGCTGGACAGGATGACACCGATGTCCTTGCCCTCGGCCTCGGTATCAAGGCCGCTGTCTGCAATGGCTTCGGCGGCAGCGCCCAGTGCCAGCAGGGTGAAGCGCGCCATTTTGCGGACTTCCTTTTTGTCCACCACGCTCTCGGGGTCAAAATCCTTTACCTCACCGGCCAGCTTGCACTTGAAGTCGGTGGTGTCGAACTGGGTAATGGGGCCGATGCCGCATTTACCGGCACGGGCTGCCGCCCAGCTGTCCGCCACATTGTTGCCCAGCGGGTTCACCGTGCCAAGGCCGGTGATCACAACTCTGCGTTTTTCCATAAGGGTTCTCCTTTACATTGCCATGCCGCCGTCCACACAGAGCACCTGCCCGGTGAGATAGCTGCTTTGTTCTGCGGCAAAAAACGCCACTGCCTGTGCCACATCCTCCGGCTGGCCTGCGCGGCCCGCGGGGATGCCCTGCGTCATGCCGGTGCGCACCGCCTCCGGCAGCACGGCAGTCATGTCGGTGTCGATAAAGCCGGGCGCTACCGCGTTCACGGTCACGTTCCGCGCGGCCAGCTCCCGGGCAAGGCTCTTGGTCAGACCGATGAGCCCCGCCTTGCTGGCGGCGTAGTTGGTCTGACCGGCGTTGCCGCGCAGCGCCACCACGCTGGAAAGGTTCACGATGCGGCCATAGCGCTGGCGCACCATGCGGCGGGCAGCTTCCTTGCAGCAGAGAAAGGCGCTTTTCAGGTTGGTGTCCAGCACCGCGTCAAAATCCTGCTCGGTCAGGCGCAAGATCAGGTTGTCCCGGGTGATGCCCGCGTTGTTCACCAGCACATCCACCCGGCCAAAGGCCTCGGCGGCGGCATCGAACAGTGCCTTGCAGCCCTCGGCGGTGGATACATCCGCCTGCACGGTCACCGCCTGCACGCTCTCGGCGCGGCAGAGCGCTGCCGTCTGCTCCGCAGGCTCTGCGCCGTGGCAGTAGTTCACCACCACATTGCAGCCCTGCTTTGCCAGTGCCACGCACACTGCGCGGCCAATGCCCCGGCTGCCGCCGGTAACAATGGCGGCGCGGGTCAGCTTTTCTTCACTCATTCTGCATCCTTCCATGCGGTCAGCACCGCATCCAGCTGTTCCGGGGTCTCCACTGCGGTGCAGACCACCCCGGGCAGGGTCTTTTTCACAAAACCGCTCAGGGCGTTGCCGGGGCCGACTTCCAGAATGTGGTCCACACCCAGCTCACCCAAGCGGCGCAAAGTGTCCTCCATGTAGACGCTGCTCTGCACCTGCTTTACCAGCAGCTGCGGGATGCTGTCGGTCTCGGCCTTTTCATGCCCCAGACAGTTGAACAGCACCGGCGTCTCCATGGTGCCGAAGTTCTCGCCCGCAAAGCGCTGTGCCAGCGCATCCCCTGCGGGAGCCATCAGCTTTGTGTGGAAGGGGCCGCTGACCTTCAGCGGGATGCAGCGGCGGGCACCGGCTTCCTTTGCCAGCGCGGCGGCCTGCTCCACAGCGGCTTTCTCGCCGCCAATGACCAGCTGCCCAGGGCAGTTGTAGTTGCAGATCTGCACACAGCCCGTCTCTGCAGCCTGTTCGCAGCAAGCAGACAGTTTTTCTCTGTCCAGCCCCAGCACGGCGGTCATGCCGCAGGCAAGCCCCTTTGCAGCTTCGGCCATGGCCTTGCCCCGGAAGGCGGTCAGCTCGATGGCCTGCTTTGCGGTGAACACCCCGGCTGCCTGCAGCGCGGAGTATTCGCCCAGCGAAAGCCCCGCCAGATAGGCGGGTTTTACGCCCTTTTCGGCCAGCACGGCGGTCACGCCGCAGGCAAAGGCCACCATGCAGGGCTGGGTGTATTCGGTCTGGTTCAAAACGCCGTCCGGGTCCTCAAAGCAGACGCGGTGCAGGTCAAAATCCAGCACTGCGCTGTCAAAGGCCGCCCGGAAGGCGGGAGATGCTTCGTAAAATTCCTTGCCCATGCCGGGGTGCTGCGCACCCTGACCGGCGTAAAGTACGGCAAGCTTCATAAGTTCTGCCTCCATTCGGTCACAAGTTCGTCCATCAGCTCGCGCACGGTGCGCATCCGATCCAGCCTGCCCACGTTTTCGCCGCAGAAGAAGAGCCCTTCCTCCACGTTGCCCTTCACCGCCTCGATGAGGGCGTGGGTAATGCAGTAGGGCACAGCGGCGGGGTCGCAGGTCTTGAGACACCGGGCGCAGTGCTTGGGCGGGAAGCGTTTGCCCTCGGCCAGCGCCTGCACCAGCGGGGTGTTCAGCGCGCGTCCAGGCATTCCCACCGGGCTGTGGATGATGCGCACATCCTCCGGCTTTGCCGCCAGCAGCACGTCTTTGTAGGTCTGGGAGGCGTCGCACTCGTAGGTGGGGATAAAGCGGGTGGCCAGCTGCACGCCCGCAGCGCCAAGCTTTGTAAAGTGTGCCATGTCGGCACCGGTGTACACGCCGCCCGCCACAAATACCGGGATGGCGTGGCCGTATTGTTCCTCGTAGGGTTTTACCTCCGCCAGCACCCCGGGCAGAATCTCGTCCAAAGTCTGGCAGCGGTCGGCCAGCAGGTCCTCCTCGGCAAAGCCGAGATGCCCGCCCGCCTTGCAGCCCTCGATGACCACAAAATCGGCGGTGCGGTCAAAGCCCTTTGCCCAGCGGCGCAGGATGAGCTTTGCCGCCCGGGCGCTGGATACGATGGGCGCAATGGCTACCTCTTTGGTGCCCACAATGCCCGGCAGCTCCAGCGGCAGACCCGCACCGGAGACCACGGCATCCACTCCCGCCGCTACGGCGGTGC
>ENA-OZUY01000649-OZUY01000649.1-human-gut-metagenome-genome-assembly--contig:-NODE-649-length-12122-cov-5.678959_pt1 | contig 12122 bp, 8 predicted proteins | sample MGYA00243443_ERZ654041 | MGnify/ENA primary metagenome ERZ654041 (study PRJEB26926, sample SAMN06164880) | human gut metagenome | biome: ENVO:00009003; feature: ENVO:2100002; material: ENVO:00002003... | reverse complement strand
GGAGATGTGTATAAGAGACAGGAACTGTAGGAGGCAGGAAGAACTGAATATCCGCATCTTTGATATGCGAGGTGCGGTCTTTGTATATCTCTATAAGTTCGGCTGCTGTTTGATCGCGTTCACTCCACGGGGTGAGATTAATCATACCCATACCGAAATTGGCACCTTCCGTTTCAGTCATCAAACTATAACCTGCTAATGTGGAGATGCTTTCAATTTCTTTGAAAGGAAGCAATGCAGCTTGTACAGCGTTCAAGGCTTTTTCGCTGCGTTCCAATGTTGCTCCCGGAGGCGCATCTACATTGACATAAATCATACCTTGGTCTTCATTGGGAATAAAGCCTGAAGGAAGTACCTGGCTCATGCCGAAAGTGGCAAGGAAGAAAATAATCAGTGTGGCATAAGTGATTATTTTCCGGCTCAAATACTTGTGTAATCCGATATTGTATTTCTTTTCAAAGCGGTCGTACCGGCGGTTGAAAAAAATAAAGAAACGACGTAGCCATCCTGCTTTTTTCTTCTTTTTTCCATCAGCGGGTTTCAGTAACAAAGCACATAGGGCAGGCGAGAGGGTCAATGCGTTTATTCCTGAGATAACAATGGCTACCGCCAGTGTCAATGAGAATTGCCGATAGAAAATACCTACAGTTCCCTGCATGAAGCCCACCGGAACAAAGACTGCCGACATGACTAGCGTGATGGCAATAATGGCTCCACCGATTTCATTAATAGCTGCTACAGATGCTTTATAAGGAGAGAGTTTCTCATGATGCATCTTTACATGGACAGCCTCTACGACGACTATTGCGTTGTCTACTACAATACCTATTGCGAGCACAAGGGCGAATAAGGTCAACATATTTATGGAGAAGCCCAGCATTTCCATAAAAAAGAATGTACCGACCAATGAAACTGGTACGGCGATAGCCGGAATTAAGGTGGAACGGAAATCTTGTAAAAATATATACACCACAATAAATACCAGTATGAATGCTTCGAGCAGTGTCTTCAGCACTGACTGTATGGAGGCGTCAAGAAAGCGTGATACGTCATAGGAGATATTGTAATCCATGCCAGGCGCAAAACTGCTTTCTTTGATTTCTGCCATTTTGGTTTTAATATTTTGGATGACTTCCCTTGCATTGGAGCCGGGGCGTTGTTTGATCATAATAGATGCCGATGGCCTTCCGTCGGTCATAGAGGTCATGTTATAATCTTCAGAATCGAATTCAATAGTGGCAACGTCTTTCAGACGTAGCAGTGAACCATCGGGAAGAGCTTTCAATACAATCTCTCCATATTCTTCTGCTGTGCTGAACTTTCCGGTATATTGTAATACATATTGCAGTTGTTGGGGTAATTTGTCTGAACTGATACCTGTCTTGCCGGGTGCTGCTTCTATGTTTTGATTACGGATGGCTTCAGTTACATCTTGAGGTACCATGTTGTAGGCGGCCAGCCGATTAGGATTCAACCATACACGCATGGCATAATCACGGCTACCCATGATTTCTACCAAGCCTACACCGTCAATACGTTTTAATTCGCGCAAAATATTGATATCGGCAAAGTTATAAACAAACTTTTCGGTATGTGCACTGTCCGTACTCATGATGTTCAAGTACATCAACATACTGTTTACTTCTTTTTCTGTAATAACTCCGGCACGGATTACTTCTTCAGGCAATTCGTCTAGTACGGTAGTCACACGGTTCTGTACATTTACGGCAGCTACGTCCGGATCGGTTCCCACTTTAAAATAGATAGTAGTAAGGGACATACCGTCGTTGGTACAAACAGTGGTCATGTAGGTCATGCCGGGTACTCCGTTGATGGCACGCTCTAACGGGGTGGCGACTGTTTTAGACATCACATCGGCACTAGCCCCGGTGTATCGGGCGGTTACCGTTACAGATGGGGGTACGATATCGGGAAACTGAGTGATGGGCAGTGTCAAAATAGACAGTACGCCCAAGCAGACGATAATGACGGAGATTACTCCTGAAAGTATCGGTCTTTTTATAAATAGCTTAAACATAAACTGTCCGTTTTATTTTACGATAGGTTGTTTTAATTCAACTTCTTTTCTGATTGCTTCCATATCAATGGTATCAGTCTTGATGGTAATGCCATCTTTCATCATTTGCACTCCCTCGTATACGATGGCAGTGTTAGGAGAGAAGTCTTGTGTCACATAGTAATTATTATAGCGTTCCAGCGGTTGGAAGCTGCGTACTTTTACTACACTGGCACTATCAACGGTATATACATAGGTGAAATCTTGAATTTCGAATGTTGATTTCTGGGGAACTAGGCAGATGTTGTCCATTTGGGTCATCATACGTACTTTTCCAGTCACTCCATGTTTCAGCAGTCCGTCCGGGTTCGGAAAACGGACACGGAAGGCAATGGAGCCGGTTCCTCGTTCAAAGTCACCTTCTACTGTTTCTAATGTGCCTTTGTGGGAGTAGATGGAACCGTCTGACAAAATCAGTTCCACATTATTTTCTTCGTGCTGTTTTTGTCCGCTAAGTTGTTGGCGCTTGTATTCCAGATACTCGCTTTCGTTCACTTTATAGTAAGCAAAGATCTCGGAAATATCACTTACGGTAGTCAGTAAGCTTTGCGGATTTACCAGACTTCCCGTCTTATAAGGAATACGGTCTATGTAGCCGTCAAAAGGGGCAGTGATAGTAGTGTAAGAATAATCCATCTGTGAACGTTGCATTTGTGCTTTTGCCTGTTCCACTTTCATTTGGGCTACTTCTTTTTCTTTATTGGCTTGGTCGAGTCGGATTTTTGATAAGATTTGTTTGTCAACCAGCCGGCCTATTCTTTCGGCTTCATAATTTGCCATTTCATATTGTGCCTGTGCTTGTTTGTAATTGGCTTGCGCCTCTTTTACCGTTTCGCTATATTGGTCGGAACTGAGTTGGAATAGGGGCTGTCCTTTTTTGACTTTCTGTCCTTCGTCTACATATATTTGTTGAACAAATCCTTCCACTTTGGGCTTAATTTCTACAAACTGTATAGCTTGCACATCAGCTACATATGAGCGTGGAAACTCAATGGTTGTGGGGTGAAGAATGGTGATGGGAATGAATTCTTTGTGATGTTCCTGCTTGTTGTCCGATTGACCACAAGAGCATAGCAATCCTGTGCATGTACACAGGACCGCAATTTTCTGAAAATTACTCTTCATGAAATTACGAATACAATTTAAAAAGATTAATAATTGAGTTTGAGTAAATAAAAGATCCGGCTTGCATTCAAATCTTTCAGAATACAAGGCCAATATGTATGAATATGCTTTAATGTGACATATTAAATGCGGTACACACAAAAGATAATGTGATGATGTACCACTTTCCCCGGATTTTCACTGACAGGTGTGTAACTTTGTACCGGAACTTGGGGAATAGCAAAAAGATTGACCAGCATGTCGATAGTGCAGGGTAAAAAACGACTGTTTGGCAGTTGTGCACGTCCCGACTGGAAATAATAAGTTTCTTCTCCTCTGTTTTCTTCATTGTTGTCAGAAGGCAGGGTGGGTTGTTCCATCGTTTCTACCATAGCCAGATTGGCATCAATCAGTGGAGCGCATACATCAAATTGTACGAGTAATAACATAATTACGCATACTATTCTTACCACATATTTTTTGATACCGTTGAACATGAAAGATACTTTGTTTGTCAATTCGTTTGCAAATTTAATATAATTGAACACTGTTTTCAAACTAATCATCCAAAATTAGTGAGTTTTAATATATCCTTTCTCTTTTTTGGAACTACTATCCTTTATACTGACTGAAATCTGTTATTTTTGTACTCAGTATTTTAAATAATCAGATAATATTACTTATGTTACAACCCGAATTGAAATTTCGTCGAGATAAAATACGCTATTTGATGGCTCAACAAGGCATTGATGCTGCCCTGATAGCTTGTAATGTAAATTTGCTTTATACGTATGGTGAGATAGTGAACGGCTATCTTTATTTACCGCTTCATTCACCGGCACTTCTCTTTGTAAAACGTCCTAATAATATTGTGGGAGAATTTGTATTCCCTATTCGTAAACCTGAGCAGATAGTGGACTTGTTAAAAGAAAATGGTATACCTGTAGCTTCAAAGATAATGTTGGAAGGCGGGGAACTGCCTTATGCGGACTATATGCGTCTTGCATCTCTTTTTCCTGAATCGGAGGTAGTGGATGGAACTGCTATTATTCGTGAAGCGCGTAGCGTAAAGACTCCGCTGGAGATTGAACTTTTTCGTCGGTCGGCTGCTTTACATGCTCGAGCATATAGTAAGATTCCCGATGTATACCATCCGGGGATGACTGATCGTGAACTATCTGTTGAGGTGGAACGCCTGATGCGACTGGAAGGTTGTCTGGGAATATTCAGAGTATTTGGTCAGAGTATGGAGATATTTATGGGAAGTGTGTTGGCCGGAGATAATGCAGCTACTCCTTCGCCTTATGATTTTGCCTTAGGTGGTAAGGGATTGGACCCGTCTTTGCCCGGAGGAATGAATGGAACTTTGTTGAAAGAGGGGTATAGTGTAATGGTGGATATAGGGGGAAACTTTTACGGATATATGTGCGATATGAGTCGTGTGTTCTCCATTGGAAAATTAAATGATGAGGCTTATGCAGCTCATCAAGTCTGTCTTGAAGTGCAGGATAAGGTTGCCTCTATGACGGCGCCTGGTGTGGTGTGCGAGGATCTTTATAATGCGGCCATTGAGATCGTGACGAAAGCCGGATTTGCCGATCGTTTTATGGGGGTGTCCCAACAGGCACGTTTTATAGGACACGGCATCGGGTTGGAAATCAATGAGGCACCAGTGTTGGCTCCGCGTATCCGGAGGGAGTTGGAAGAGGGAATGGTGTTTGCCCTTGAACCTAAAATCGTATTGCCGGGAGTAGGACCGGTCGGCATTGAAAATTCTTGGGTAGTTACAGAAAACGGAGCCGGCAAACTGACCATTTGTAATGAGGAGATTATAGAGCTTTGATTCCTTGGATGTAAATATTGAAGCGGAAATATCAAAAAAACGAAAAATTTTATGGTTCTTGTTCTAGTGTCATTGGGGGCAAAGTGAAGAACTTGAATATAAAAAAGATCCCGAAACTTTTAGTTTCGGGATCTTACATGGTTTGAAGTATATTTTTTATTCCCACTCAATGGTCGCATTGGGTTTGGGCGACAGGTCATAGCATACGCGGTTCACATTCTTTACTTCTTTTAGAATACGGTCGGTAATTTTCATCAGAATGGACCAGTCTATCGGTTCGATAGTAGCTGTCATAGCATCTACGGTGTTGACAGCTCGGATAATAACAGGCCAGTCAAATGAACGGGCATTGTCACGCACGCCTACTGATTTGAAATCGGGTACTACGGTGAAATATTGCCATACTTTCTTGTCCAAGCCTGCCAGTTGGAATTCTTCACGCAAGATGGCGTCCGATTCGCGAACAGCTTCCAGGCGGTCACGAGTGATAGCCCCCAAACAGCGCACTCCCAAACCAGGACCAGGGAACGGCTGACGGTAGACCATGTCGTATGGTAAACCAAGTTCCACTCCGCAGGCACGGACTTCGTCTTTGAACAACTGGCGTAAAGGTTCTACTAATTCAAACTGTAAATCCTCGGGTAAGCCACCTACATTGTGATGGGATTTAACCATTTTGGCTGTTTTAGTACCACTTTCTACGATATCAGGATAAATTGTACCTTGTCCCAAAAAGTCGATTCCATTTAGCTTACGGGCTTCCTCTTCGAACACACGAATAAATTCACCACCGATAATCTTGCGTTTCTGCTCCGGATCAGCTACATTTTCCAGTTTACTCAGGAACCGGTCTGTAGCATCCACGTAAATCAAATTAGCGTTCAACTGATTTTTGAAAACTTCAATTACTGCTTCCGATTCACCTTTGCGCATTAATCCATGGTTCACATGTACGCAGACCAGATTATTGCCGATGGCTTTCAGCAACAGGGCTGCTACTACAGAACTGTCTACACCTCCGGAAAGTGCCAATAATACTTTCTTGTCGCCTACCTGGCGGCGGATCAATTCAATCTGGTCATTGACAAAGTTTGTCATATTCCAGTTAGCCTCTGCCTTGCAGGTATCAAAAACAAACGATTGTACAGCATTCTTTATTGTTTCCACATCATCCGTCAGTTGGGGAAGCTTCACTTCGCAACATGCTTTGTCATGACCGGCAGCCATTACGGGGATCCCTGCTTTGTAAATCTCGGGAAGCACGTCAATATCCACTCCGTCAATTACATGGTTGGGACCGCCATTGATAATGACACCCTTTACATTGGGCAATGCTGTCAGCTCAGCGGCTGTGATATCGTGCGGGTAAATTTCACTATATACACCCAAAGCACGAATGGCTCTGGCAAGCACGGTGTTTTCGGTGCTTCCCAAATCCAAGATAACAATCATATCTTGTTTCATTCCGTTATGTTGTTTTTAAGTTATTAGTTGGTTGTCTATTATTCCCACTCAATTGTGGCAGGCGGTTTGGACGAGATATCATAGCATACGCGGTTTACACCTTTTACTTTATTGATTATGTCGTTTGAAACCTTAGCCATAAATTCATAGGGAAGATGAGCCCAGTCGGCGGTCATGGCATCCGTACTGGTTACGGCACGTAGGGCAACGGCACGTTCGTATGTACGTTCGTCCCCCATTACTCCCACACTTTGTACGGGTAGCAAGATTACGCCTGCCTGCCATACTTGGTGGTAAAGGGATGTTTCGTTTCCGTCCGAGTCTTTCACTTTCCAGTCTCTCAATCCTTGGATATAGATATCATCGGCGTCTTGCAGAATACGTACTTTCTCAGGAGTGATATCACCCAAAATACGTACCGCAAGTCCTGGTCCGGGGAATGGATGGCGTGTAATCAGATGTTCCGGCATACCTAGTTCACGACCTACGTGGCGTACTTCATCCTTGAATAGCAGACGCAGAGGCTCGCATAGTTTCAAATTCATTTTTTCGGGCAGTCCACCTACGTTGTGATGACTTTTGATTACAGTGCCGGTGATACTTAATGACTCGATACAGTCAGGATAAATGGTACCTTGTGCCAGCCATTTCACATCTTTAATTTTATGAGCTTCTTCATCGAATACGTCAATAAAACCTTTGCCGATAATCTTACGCTTCTTCTCAGGTTCTTCCACACCTGCCAGTTCACTGAAGAATTTTTGGCTGGCATCCACTCCGATTACATTCAGTCCGAGACATTCATAATCATGGAGTACATTTTTGAATTCGTTCTTACGCAGCATGCCGTGATCTACAAAAATGCAGGTAAGATTCTTGCCTATCGCTTTATTTAATAATACGGCTGCCACAGATGAGTCTACTCCGCCACTCAGCCCCAGTACTACTTTGTCATTTCCCAGTTGCGCTTTCAGTTCGGCTACAGTCGTTTCAATGAAAGAGGCAGCGCTCCAGTCCTGTTTCCCCCCGCAAATGTCGACTACAAAATTTTTCAGAAGCTGGGTTCCGTCTTCACTGTGGAACACTTCCGGGTGGAACTGTACTCCCCATACTTTCTCTTCCTTTATTTGATAAGCAGCGATGGCTACTTTATCTGTTGAAGCGATAATTTTGAAATTCTCCGGAATGGCAGTGATGGTATCTCCGTGGCTCATCCATACTTGTGAGTGTTCACGGACGTTCTTCAATAGTGGGTTCTCTTGGTCGAAAGTGGAAAGGTGTGCACGTCCGTATTCACGTGTGCCGGCCGGCTCCACTTTCCCACCGTTTGTATAAGACATGAACTGTGCACCATAGCAGATACCCAAAATAGGATACTTTCCGCGAATGTCACTCAAATCGACTTTAAAGGCGCTTTCATCATACACCGAGAAAGGGCTTCCCGAAAGGATAACGCCGATTATGGACGGATCATTGTGTGGAAATTTGTTGTAAGGCACAATCTCGCAATAAGTATTCAGTTCGCGAACGCGACGGGCTATGAGCTGTGTGGTTTGTGAACCGAAGTCGAGAATAATGATCTTTTCTTGCATATATATTAAGATATGTAAATGATTTCGTGCCGCAAAGATACTCAGAAAAAATAAAAATCCGTCATGCTGTTGAGGCTTTTTATAATTGAATTGGAAAAACTTTGTTCTTCCTGCTCCCTTGTGGAAAAATATGCAAAAAAAAGATTGGAATGTTTAGGAAATGTCGGCTGGTATATAAATCACGGGCTGTCCGACAAGCATTTGAGGGCAGCCCGTTTTTTGTGTGGATAATATTTTATTTTTTGCCAGCCTGTTCCTTCAACAAGTCACGGATTTCTGTAAGTAATACCTCTTCCTTGCTAGGGGCAGGTGGGGCGGCGGGAGCAGGAACTTCTTCTTTCTTGCGATTCAGCTTGGCAAGTAATCTTATAAATAAGAATATAGAAAAAGCAATGATGATAAAGTCGAAAGTAGCTTGTAGGAAGTTGCCATAATTCAACGTTACGGCAGCTTTTTCAACTCCATCCACTACTTCGGCCGGCTTTAATTGTAGTTTCAAATCTGTAAAGTTCACGCCACCTACCAGCAATCCGATGGGAGGCATGATGACATCGGCCACAATGGAAGATACTATTTTACCGAAGGCTCCGCCGATGATGACACCGACTGCCATGTCAATGACGTTTCCGCGCATTGCGAATGCTTTAAAATCTTGCAAAAAGCTACTTTTTCCCATTTTTTTTTATTTTAATATGAATTTATGTGCGAATATAAAAACAAATTCTTATTTTTGCACCGCGTTTAGGAAATAAATACTAAACGTTTAACAACATTCCAACGTAGAGTGTTTAAAAGCTATATTATAAAACCTTTAAAATTTAAACAAAATGATTAAAGTAGGTATTAACGGATTTGGTCGTATCGGCCGTTTTGTATTCCGTGCAGCTCAGAAAAGAAACGATATTCAGATCGTAGGTATCAATGACCTTTGCCCGGTTGATTACTTAGCATATATGTTGAAGTATGACACTATGCACGGACAATTTGACGGTACTATCGAAGCTGACGTAGAAAACAGCAAGTTGATCGTGAACGGCAATGCAATCCGCGTAACAGCTGAAAGAAATCCGGCTGATTTGAAGTGGGATGCAATCGGTGCTGAATACGTAGTTGAATCTACTGGTTTGTTCTTGACTAAAGAAAAAGCTCAGGCTCATATTGAAGCTGGTGCTAAATATGTAGTTATGTCAGCTCCTTCTAAAGATGATACTCCGATGTTCGTTTGCGGTGTAAACGAAAAGACTTATGTTAAAGGTACTCAGTTCGTTTCTAACGCTTCTTGTACTACTAACTGTTTGGCTCCTATCGCTAAAGTATTGAACGACAAGTTCGGTATCTTGGATGGTTTGATGACTACAGTTCACTCTACAACTGCTACTCAGAAGACAGTTGACGGTCCTTCTATGAAAGACTGGAGAGGTGGTCGTGCTGCTTCCGGCAACATTATCCCGTCTTCTACCGGTGCTGCTAAGGCTGTAGGTAAAGTTATCCCGGCATTGAACGGCAAACTGACTGGTATGTCTATGCGTGTTCCGACTTTGGACGTATCTGTAGTTGACTTGACAGTTAACTTGGCTAAACCCGCTACTTACGCTGAAATCTGCGCTGCCATGAAGGAAGCTTCTGAAGGCGAATTGAAGGGTGTTCTGGGTTACACTGAAGATGCAGTTGTTTCTTCTGACTTCTTGGGTGACACTCGCACTTCTATCTTCGACGCTAAGGCTGGTATCGCTTTGACTGATACTTTCGTTAAGGTTGTATCTTGGTATGATAACGAAATCGGTTATTCTAACAAGGTTCTTGACTTGATTGCTCACATGGCATCAGTTAACTGCTAATATACAGTTAGAAAATAATAAAAAATAGGTGACTTCTGCAGAAGTCGCCTATTTTTTTTGCAATTTTGCAGCTAGTTCGTTTTTTATCAGACCCTTTAAACATGATGAAGATTATACTAACTCTAATATTGCTTTGCTTTATGAACACTATATCGTCTCAAAATCCTTTTTTTGAAACATACTCCACGCTGCACGGCACTGTCCCGTTCGACAAGATTAAGACCGGAGATTACGTACCCGCCATCCGCGAAGGCATCCGCCGCCAAAATGCGGAAATAGAGGCCATCATCCGCAATCCGGAAGTCCCGACATTTGCCAACACAGTGTTGGCCTACGAGAAGTCCGGTGAGATGCTCCACCGTGTCAGCACTGTATTCGGCAATCTGCTCAGTGCCGAAACGGACGATGACCTGCAGGAACTGGCCAAGGAAATCATGCCGATGATGAGCGAGCATGAAAACAACATCAGCCTGAACGAAGAGCTGTTTGCACGCATCAAAGCGGTTTACGAGCAGCAAGACAAAGAGACGCTGAACCCGGAACAGCACAAGCTGCTGGAAGATATTTACAATGGTTTTGTACGCAACGGCGCCAACCTCCAGGGAGAAGCCAAGGAGAAATACCGGGCTTTATGCAAAGAGCTCAGCCTGCTGACGCTGCAGTTCAGCGAAAACAACCTGAAAGAAACGAACGACTACAAGCTTGTCATCACCGACAAGTCACAACTGGCCGGGCTACCCGAGAGCGCGGTAGAAGCCGCTGCAGAGACAGCCGGGGAAAAAGGCGTCGAAGGCTGGGTATTCACCCTGCAGGCTCCCAGCTATGGCCCTTTCCTGACCTATGCAGACAGCCGTGACCTGCGCCGTGAGCTGTATATGGCCTACAATACGAAGTGTACGCATGACAACGCCAGCAATAATCTGGAAATCGTAAAGAAACTGGCCAATGTCCGTATGGAGATTGCCCAACTCCTAGGCTATGACAACTTCGCCGAATACAACCTCCAGGAGCGCATGGCACAAAACAGTGAGTCCGTGTATAAGCTGCTGGACCAACTGCTGGAGGCTTACACGCCTACCGCCAAACAAGAATATGCAGAAGTGCAAGCCCTGGCACGCCAAGCGGAAGGAGAAGACTTCGTCCTGATGCCGTGGGACTGGGCGTACTATTCCCATAAACTGAAAGACCGGAAGTTCAATATCGACGATGAGCTGCTCCGCCCTTACTTTGAGCTGAACAACGTGAAGCAAGGCGTATTCGGCCTGGCAACCAGGCTGTATGGCATCACCTTCAAGAAGAATCCGGATATTCCCGTTTATCATAAGGATGTGGATGCCTACGAAGTCTTCGACAAAGACGGGAAATTCCTTGCCGTGTTCTATACCGACTTCCACCCCAGAGCAGGCAAGCGCTCGGGAGCCTGGATGACCAGCTACAAGGAACAGTGGATTGACGAAAAGACCGGTGAGAACAGCCGTCCCCACATATCCATTGTGATGAACTTCACCAAACCGACACAGGACAAACCTGCTTTGTTGACCTTCGGCGAGGTAGAAACCTTCCTGCACGAATTCGGACACAGCCTGCATGGTATGTTTGCCAATTCCACCTACGGAAGCCTAAGCGGGACCAATGTGTATTGGGACTTTGTGGAACTCCCCTCCCAATTCATGGAGAACTTTGCCATCGAAAAGGAATTCCTGCATACGTTTGCCCGCCATTACCAAACCGGAGAACTGATACCGGACGAACTGGTACAGCGCATTGTGGATTCCTCCAACTTCAACGCGGCATACGCCTGCCTCCGCCAGGTTAGCTTCGGCCTGCTCGATATGGCTTGGTACACACGTAACACCCCGTTTGAAGGTGACGTGAAAGCCTATGAAAAGAAGGCTTGGGAAAAAGCACAGATTCTGCCTTCTGTGGCAGAAACCTGCATGAGCACACAATTCTCCCATATCTTTGCCGGAGGATATTCTGCCGGATACTATAGTTATAAATGGGCAGAGGTGCTGGATGCAGATGCTTTCTCGCTATTCAAGCAGACGGGCATCTTCAACCCGGAGACTGCCGCCTCCTTCCGAGAGAATATCCTTTCCAAAGGCGGAACGGAACATCCGATGACGCTCTATAAACGCTTCCGCGGACAAGAGCCTACAATCGACGCATTATTAATCAGAAATGGAATAAAGAAATGAAGAGAC
>ENA-OZUY01000646-OZUY01000646.1-human-gut-metagenome-genome-assembly--contig:-NODE-646-length-12128-cov-5.114305_pt1 | contig 12128 bp, 9 predicted proteins | sample MGYA00243443_ERZ654041 | MGnify/ENA primary metagenome ERZ654041 (study PRJEB26926, sample SAMN06164880) | human gut metagenome | biome: ENVO:00009003; feature: ENVO:2100002; material: ENVO:00002003... | reverse complement strand
CGTGGGCTCGGAGATGTGTATAAGAGACAGCCTCGAACCGGGCTTCCACCCGGTTGCTGTCCGTGTTGTAGCGGCAGGGAAGTAGTTTGTTCATGGTGAACCTCATTTCTATATCAAACGGTGTCTGTTCGGATGTCCTAAACCCTGCCATAGAACCGATGTGTCATGTAAGATTGTTGTTTGGATAAAACTGGGAATTTTTGTGCTGCTGATGCCTCAAAAATCCAGCAGGAAAGTCGCTCATTTTGAGACCATCTTGTCGGGCTGATTTTAGCTCTGCACACTTTTGCACATTTTCTGCACATCGCAAGGATGGATAACAGGTGCAAAGGCGTGCAAGCAATGCAAAGGATGCAACAGAATAACAACGGCAAAATAACGGTGATTCGATTAAAATGACGTTTTAACGTCAAATGATGAAATGGACAAAATGTGCCATTCGGTTCCTACGAATCAGTAGGCCGGGGGTTCGAGTCCCTTCCATCGCACCAAATAATGAAAATCCGAACCTTTTCTCAATAGGAGAAGGGTTCGGATTTTTTGTTTCTTCGGAAAACAAAATGCCGCGGTTGCGCAGCAATGAAAGCCCCAGTGGGGCTTTTGAGCGACCGAACGGTCTTGCGTTAGCAAGATGGAGGGGCCTCCGCCCCGACAAGTGACCATAAAAGAAAAATACCGCCCACGCAGCGTAGCGATGATTTTGTCGGGTGAAGTAAGCGGCAAAATGAATCGGGTGTGTTGCGGGACGGTAAGTTCTTTCGTGGACTTTTCCTCACGGAAGTGGTGGGTCTCACGGTGATAACCAACCACTTTCTGTGCCTGTGTTCAAAATGAACACGACCACATTTTGTGGGTGGTTTCAAACCAATCCACAAAGACGGTGGGATTTACAGGAAAAATACTACTGTATGTGAAATTCGTCAAGAGGGTTTTGGAAAACCCCTATTCTCACACTCATCCACCCTATCATGTGGGGAACCACGGACATGATCTTGTGATCATGAGTTCTCCCAAAATGCTGACCCCAAATGAATACGATGTGTTTTTCAGCTTTCTGGAAAACACGGTGATGAAAAACGCATACTGACAGTAAAACCGCTCCGAGCGTTCTGCCCGGAGCGGTTTTGCGTCAGCAGTATTTATGCAGAATGGTCATAGACGGAGGGAGAAGTCATGCGTCCTTGCACAGCTTGGTCAATTCTTCGATGGCGGCATCCTCGTCCGGGCCATCGGCGGCGATGGTCACGGTCTCGCCGCACTTCACGGCCAGACCCATTACGGCAAAGATCTTCTTCATGTCGGCGACTTTGCCGTTCTTAGTCATAGTGACTTTGCTCTCAAAGCCTTTGGCAGCTTTGCTCAGGATACCGGCGGGACGGGCGTGCAGACCTTCTTTGTCCTGAATGGTGATATCGATGCTCTTCATAAAAAATCTCTCCTTTTTGGAATCGTTATTGTAAGTGCTCCAGCACATAGTTCATATCGGAAGTGGTCTTGAGCTGTTCCAGCGCATCCTCGTCTTCAAGGATCTCGCAGACATTGCCCAGCAAGTCAAGATGGTCGTTGCCGACACCGGCAATGCCGAACACGAGGTAGGCTTTTTCATCGCCGAAGTCCACGCCCTGCGGATATTGCAGCAGGACAACGCCGGACTTTTTAACGGTGCCCTTCTTCTGGCTGGTGCCGTGGGGAATGGCTACGCCCATGCCCATGTAGGTGCTCACCAGCTTTTCGCGCTCCACCATGGCATCGGCGTAACTGTCATCCACATAGCCCCGCTTTGCCAGCAGCGCACCGGCGGCACGGATGGCCTCCTCCTTGGTGACGGAAGGCAGACCCAGCTGGATGTCCTCCGCCTGGATCTTCATCACGGAACCGTTGGCTTTGGAAGCCTCGGTCACGGCAGCCGCCAGAGGGGCTACGGCTGCATTGCGCAGGTCGGATACGATCTCCTCGTTGGCGGCAGCTTCGGCCTTGGCATCCAGTGCCGGGGTAGTGGAGGTCAGTGCGTTGTACAATGCGTCCAGATGCGGATCTGCAAGGAAGTTATCCAATGTAACAAGCTGTGCCTGCGGGGCGCACTTGGCGGCGCGGTCAGCCAGAACGCGCTGGCAGACCACCACGTCCGCGTCGGCGGGGATGGTATCCACGCTGGAGTTGGTCACGGTCAGGTCGGGGCGCTCCGCCTTAATGCGGTTGTGGAACTTGGTAGCACCCATGGCGCTGGAACCCATACCGGCATCGCAGGCAAAGACGATCTTGCGGATCTGGCCGACATTCACGGCAGTAGGCTCGGGGATCTCGCCCTTAGCCTGTGCCTTCATCTCCTTCATTTCGTTCTGGGCGTCGGTCAGGCTCTTGGTGTGACCGGAGGTCGCTTTCAGAATGACCGAGGACAGGATAAAGGAGACTGCACCGGCGATGACAACGCCCAGCAGAACGGTGAGAATGGAATCCCGGGGAGCCATTGCCATGTAGGCGATGATGGAACCGGGAGAAGCAGGGCCGGACAGACCTGCACCGGTCATAGAGTAGAACAGGATGGCGCAGAAGTTGCCCACGATGGGGGCGATGATGATCACGGGGTTCATCAGGATGTAGGGGAAGTAGATCTCGTGGATGCCGCCCAGCAGGTGGATGATCACAGCACCGGGAGCGGACTGGCGGGTGGTGTCGTCCTTGCAGAAGAAGCAGTAGGCCAGCAGGACACCAAGACCGGGACCGGGGTTGGCTTCCAGCATATACATGATGGAGCGGCCGGTCTCAGCAGCCTGACTTGCACCGATGGGGCTGAAGATGCCGTGGTTGATAGCGTTGTTCAGGAACAATACCTTGGCAGGCTCAATAAAGATGGACACCAACGGCAGCAGGCTGTGCGCCACAAGGAAGTCCACACCGGCGGTCAGCACGGTGAGGATGGCGGTCATGAACGGGCCGATGACGTAGTAGCCAAGGATGGCCAGCAGCATACCCAGAATGCCGACGGAGAAGTTGTTGATCAGCATCTCGAAACCGGCGGGAATATGGCCTTCCACCTTCTTATCGAATTGCTTGATGACCCAGCCGGCCAGAGGACCCATGACCATGGCGCCCATCAGCATGGTGTAGTCCGAGCCGCAGATGCAGCCCACCACGGCGGCGCTGGCTGAAAGCATCGGGGTCAGCCGCCGCACCGTGCTGCGGGAGCTGCCCGCTGTGGAGCAGTGGATGCAGGCTGCCGGGGCGCATTTTGTGCGGAATCCCGGCAAGGGTCTGCTGCTGGATGAAGCGCCGGAGCGGCGAGACGCACTGCGCACCCAGCTGAACAGCGGCGACAGGAAAGAACTTTCCCGCGCAGAGCGGCGGCAGCAGCTTTTGACAAGGCTGCTCAGCGAGCAGGAGCCCTGCAAAACAGCGGTACTGGCACGGGCGCTTGGCGTTTCGGAAAGCACGCTGTCTGCGGACTTGGATGAACTTGAGACCAAGCTACACCCCTACCGGGTGGAGATGTTCCGCCGCCCCGGCGTGGGGGTCTGGCTGCAGGGGGATGCTTCTTCCTACCGGAGGGTGGTGTCTGCCCTGCTGCGCAGCAGTATGCCGGAAAAGGAACTGGCAGAGGTGCTCTGCGGACGGATGCCGGAAAACGAGATCTTCTCGACCCTGCTGGATACAAAAACGGCCGAAAAGGTCTGGGCGGTTTTGCAGCAGTTTGAACAGGAAGAGCAGCTCCATCTGCCGGATGCAGGCTTTCTGGCGCTGGCAATCCATTGCACCCTGACCATTCAGCAGCTGCGGCAGGGCGGCGACAAGGGCAGTGCCCCCAGAGGGCTGCGCCCGGCGGGCAATCATGCTGCCCGGCTGGTGGCGGCGCTGAACCGCGCCTTCGGGCTGACCCTGCCGCCTGAGGAAGCGCAGTATCTGGAACTGTATCTCTCCGCCTATCTGGGTGCGGAGGATCCTTGGGGCAGTGCGCAGGAGATGGAGCTGCGGAATCTGGAAGCCGCCCTTATCCGGGAAATGGAAAAGGCGCTGCACACAGACCTTTCCGGTTACACCTCCCTGCGGGATGACCTGTACTGCCACCTGCGCCCCATGCTGCTGCGGGTGGAGCAGAACATTCGTACCGAAAACCCCCAGCTGGACACCATCCGCACCGCCTACCCCGGCCTGTGGAAAGCCACCCGCGCCGCCTGTGATGCGGTGCAGCAGCAATTCGTCCTGCCCGCCATCTCGGACGCCGAAGCGGCCTACCTTGCCATGCACTTTGGCGCAGTGCTGGAACAGAATGCCATGTTCCGGCTGCGGCTGCGGGTGGTAGTGGCCTGTCCGCTGGGCATGGGTTCCAGCCGCTTTCTGGCTTCCCTGCTGGGAAACGAGTTTCCCTCTTTGCAGGTGGAGGGGTGCTGCTCGGTGCGGGAGCTGAACGCCGCCGACCTGTGCCGGAGAAAAATCGACTTCATTATCTCCACCGTGCCGCTGGAACTGGATTACCCGGCAGTGTGCATCAGCCCTTCCCTGCTGGAGCCGGATCGTGCCGTGCTGAAGGACGCTATCACGCGGTACAGCCAGAACCGCGCAGAACCGGAACCGGCGGTGCAGCCTGTGCAGGATGCACCGCACGCAGGCTCCAAGCTGCAGTATTATGCGCGCCTGACCCGGTCCATGACCGGGCTGCTGGAACATCTGACCATCCAGCCCGTCAAGGCTCCCGGCAGCCGCGCTGCCCTCATCCATGCAGCGGCGCAGCTGTTCTGCCCGCAGGAAGCGGACGCCCGGCTGGTGGAGCAGCAGCTTCGCCGCCGTGAAACGCTGGGCGATACCTACATCAAACCCCTGTATGCCCTGCTGCTCCATTGCAGGACAAGTGCGGTAAAGGACTGCCGCTTGGGCTATCTGCAGGCACAGCCGCCGGTCTATGAGCCGGGGCGCATCGTGCTGGGGGCACTGGTGCTGCTGGCCCCGGATGACGGGAACGGCGTCCCGGTGGAGGTCATGCAGAATGTCAGCGGGCAGCTGATCGAAACGCCCCGGCTGATGGAGGCACTGCGCACAAGCGTGTGCATCCGGATGTAGCCGAGCACCCCGCCATCATGGGTCACGAGTTCGCCGGTGATATCGTCAAGGTGGGCAAGGCGCATCAGGACAAGTTCAAGCCCGGCATGAAGTTCACCCTGCAGCCCGCCCTGAACTACAAGGGCACCATGTGGAGCCCCGGCTACTCCTACGAGTTCTTCGGCGGCGACGCCACCTACTGCATCATCCCTGCCGAGGTCATGGAACTGGGCTGCCTGCTGGAGTACAAGGGCCGTGCTTACTACGAGGCTTCTCTGGCCGAGCCTATGAGCTGCTCCATCGGTGCTTTCAACGCCGCCTACCACACCAAGATGGGTGTGTACCATCACGATATGGGCATCAAGAAGGGTGGCAAGCTGGCGATTCTGGCCGGTGCAGGCCCCATGGGTCTGGGTGCTCTGACCTACGCACTGCACCGTGATGTGCGCCCCGGCATGGTGGTGGTCACCGATATCAACGAGGATCGTCTGGCCCGTGCGGAGTCCCTCTTCCCCCCGAAGGAGGTCAAGGAGAAGGACGGCATCGACCTGTACTTCGTCAACACCGCCAACATGGCAGACCCCGCTGCCGAGCTGCGGGAGCTGACCGGCGGTACCGGCTTTGATGATGTGTTCTGCTACGCCCCCATCGCGCCGGTGGTGGAGCTGTCCAGTGCTGTGCTGGGTCGTGACGGCTGCCTGAACTTCTTTGCAGGCCCCACCGACAAGCAGTTCAGCGCCAAGATGAACTTCTACGATGTGCACTACAATTCTACCCATGTCATGGGCACCACCGGCGGTAATACCGCCGACATGATCGAGTCGCTGGAACTGACCGCCGCTAAGCGCATCGATCCGGCTGTGATGGTCACCCACATCGGCGGTCTGAACGCCGCTGCCGAGACCACCCTCAACCTGCCCAAGATCCCCGGCGGCAAAAAGCTGATCTACACCCACCTGACCATGCCCCTCATCGCCCTGACCGATCTGCGTGCCAAGGGCGAACAGGACAACGACCCCCGCTATACCGCACTGGCTGACATCGTGGATGCCCACAACGGCCTGTGGTGCCCGGAAGCAGAGGAATATCTGCTGGCAAACTTCAACCCGGAGGACTAAGCAGAACGTGCCATGGGACAGGACAAACGCAGACAGGAGGAATCCCCCATGGAACAACGCCGCAATCAGATCGTGGAGCTGGTGAACCGCAAAGGCAGCATTAGCTTTGCCCAGCTCAAGGAAGCTTTCCCTTCCGTTTCGGAAATGACCCTGCGCACCGACCTGAAAGCACTGGATGAAGCCCGCCGTGTGGTGCGGGTGCATGGCGGTGTCAAGTCGGTGGAGCAGGTGGTAGGCACAGACGACCTGCTGAGCCGCCGTGCCGCCCGCAATGCCGAAGCAAAGCAGATCATTGCCGAAAAAGCCGCTGCTCTGCTGCGCCCCAACACCACTCTGTTTCTGGATTCCGGCAGCACCGCCACAGCAGTGGCCCGGTGCATCCCGGATCAGCCCATGCTCATCTACACCAGCGGCCTGAGCTGCGCCATGGAGCTGGCAAAGCTGGAAAAGCCCCATGTGTCCCTGCCGGGCGGCAGCCTGAACCGGTTCAGCATGAGCGTCTGCGGTGCACAGAGCATCCAGACGATGGAGGGCATCAACTTTGATCTGCTGCTGCTGGGCGTGACCAGTTACAGCCCGGAAACCGGTTTTACCTGCGGCGTGGAGGATGAAGCACGGCTCAAGCAGACCGTGCTCCGCCGCTGTGAGCAGAAAGCCGTGCTGCTGGATTCCTCCAAGATCGGACTGAAAAGCACATTCCACATCTGCGAGCTGTCCGATATTGATATTGTGATCTCGGACGGAAAGCTGCCCGTAGAATTTTTACAGGCCTGCCGGAACGCAGGCGTAACGGTACTATAAAAGGAGTATTATTATGAAGATCATCCGCGCAAAAGATTATCAGGATATGTCCCGCAAAGCGGCCAACATCATCTCCGCACAGGTCATCATGAAGCCGGACTGTGTACTGGGTCTTGCCACCGGCGGCACCCCGGTGGGCACTTATGCCCAACTGGTGGACTGGTACAACAAAGGCGATTTGGATTTCTCCGATGTCACTACTGTCAATCTGGACGAGTACCGCGGCCTGCCCAAGGAGCATCCCCAGAGCTACTGGTATTTCATGAATGAGAACCTGTTCAGCAAGGTGAATATCGACCCGGCCAAGACCAACCTGCCGGACGGCACCAATCTGGACACTGCCGCCGAGTGTGCCCGTTACAACGGTATCATCCACAAGCTGGGCGGCATCGACCTGCAGCTGCTGGGCATCGGCCCCAATGGTCATATCGGCTTCAATGAGCCGGGCGAAGCCTTTGAGCTGGAGACCCACTGCATCGACCTTGCGCCCACTACCATCGAAGCCAACAAGCGCTTCTTTGATGGCAACGAGAACCTTGTCCCCAAACAGGCATACACCATGGGCATCAAGACCATCATGCAGGCACGCAAGGTGCTGGTGGTAGCCAACGGTAAAGCCAAGGCACAGGCCGTCAAGGACGCCGTGACCGGCCCTGTGACCCCTGCCTGCCCCGGCAGCATCCTGCAGCTGCATCCGGACTGCATCCTTGTGGCAGACGAGGAAGCACTGAGCCTGCTGTAAACTCCCAAAGCCAACTTCTTCATTTACCATAACTTTGCTCAAGATCCAACCAAAGCACAGAAAGAGCCGGACTCGTTGCACGGGTTCGGCTCTTTCTGTCAGAAATAAGATTTATCTTGCAATCTTACGCAAAGAGCAACTCCAAAAGAGCCGTCATGGAGATGGTGGGTTCGCCTGCTGCGGGATTTACGCTGAAAATATGCTGAAAAGAGGTCACCCCGATCGGTGGCCTCTTTTTTGCTGCCGCGAACTGTCTGGCTGCGGCAGCGGATAACAGCAATGTCCATTGCGCTTTGTTTTGCCCGGATGCGCACCCGCAGAAAGCTCTCCCTCGTCAAACTGCCCAAAATACGCCCTTAAAAGTTTACTTGACACAATTTTCAAATCAATATATAATTGGGTCAGAAACCAATTATGGAAAAGGATGATTCCCAATGGCGCGCAGATACGACAGCAAAGAAGCAAAACGGCGGATCCTGACCGCCTGTGTCCGGCTTTTTCTGGAAAAAGGCTACACGAACACCAAGGTTGCAGAAATTTTAAAGGAAGCAGATGTTTCCGCCGGGTCGTTCCAGAATATTTTCCGCACCAAGGACGGTGTGCTGACCGAGCTGATCGGCATGATGTTCAGCAGGCAGTTCGGCGCGGTAAGGCCGCTGGCGGCAAACGCCCCCTCGCCGGTGTACCTCTACGCGGTGGAGACGGCTTTGCAGCTGGCGGTGACCGAGCTGAGCGAGAATCTGCGGGATATCTATGTGGAAGCGTACACCTTCCCCGCCACGGCAGAGATCATCCACCGCAGCACCACGACCGAACTGCAGGCGGCGTTCAGCGCGTATCTGCCCGGGTGTGCCGAGTGCGATTTCTACGAGATGGAGCTGGGCACGGCTGGCATGATGCGCGGCTACATGGCACGGCGGTGCGACCCCTACTTTACGCTGGAGCGCAAAATACGGCGGTTTCTGAGCATGAGCCTGAGTGCGCTACAGGTCCCCGCGCAGGAGCGCGAGCAGGTCATCGCTTTTGTGGCGGAGATCGATATGCTTACCCAGGCGCGGAAGGTGGTAGATGCCGTGCTTGCATCGCTGTCCGTGCAGTTTGATCTGAAAGGATAACAAGGTTTGATGATAAGGAGGGAGCAACATGAAAAAATGGCTGATCCGGTGTTTGACGGTGCTGGCAATGGTGTGCCTGATACCGGGGATCGTGTTAAACGCTAAAGCAGTAGCTTATGCCTTCACGTACTGCATCCAATGTAAGGCTGATAAAACCTGTGATATCCTCGGATACGTATGGCAATCAAATGCTGATCCAATCTATCATAAGATCCGTATAAAATGCAGGACCTGCCGCACGGAGAACGAGATCATTTATAAACAGTTTTCGTATCATACCGGCGGCACCGAAACCCCCACCTGCACCACAGGCAAAATCTGTCGCTTATGCTGGTCGGAATATGGCATTCTCGGTCACGCATGGGGCGAGTGGTCATCCGCCGGCAACGGCACACACATCCGCAGCTGCACGCGCAGCAACTGCGACGCGGTTGATACTGCAAACTGTACCGGCGGCACAGCAACCTGCAGCGCCAAAGCGGTCTGTGTGACGTGTGGTGCAGAATACGGCGAAAAAGACTCAAACAACCATGCTCTGGAGCAGCATGCAGCAAAAGCCCCCACCTGTACGGAAATCGGCTGGGATGCTTACGACACCTGCTCCCGCTGCGACTATACCACCTATGCAGAGCTGCCCGCGCTGAACCATGATTTGAAGCAGCACGCAGCAAAAGCCGCCACCTGTACGGAAAAGGGTTGGGATGCTTACGAAGCCTGCTCCCGTTTCGGCTGCGACTATACCACCCGCAAAGAGCTGCCCGCACTGAACCATGCTCTGGAGCAGCACGCAGCAAAAGCTCCTACCTGTACGGAAATCGGCTGGGATGCTTACGAAACCTGCTCCCGCTGCGACTATACCACCTACGCGGAGCTGCCCGCGCTGAATCATGATTTGGAGCAGCACGCAGCAAAAGCCCCCACCTGTACGGAAATCGGCTGGAATGCTTACAAAACCTGCTCCCGTTGTGACTATACCACCTATGCGGAGCTGCCCATCTTGGGACACGACTATCAGGCTGTTACCGTAGATCCCACCTGTGAAGCAGACGGCTATACCATCTTTACTTGCAGCCGCTGCAAAGACAGCTACACCGCAGACCCGACGGATCAGCTGGGACACCAGTTTGGTGCATGGTCCCCGAACGGAACCGGCTCTCAGAGCGCCGATTGTCTGCGGCAGGGCTGCGCGCACACTGGCAGCACCGATTGCCGGAAGTTTACTTTCCGCACTGCGGAAGGTGAAACCCTGACCTTCTGCCCCGTGTGCGGGCAGGCAGAAAACGCCGCGCAGCTGGAAAAGATCGAAGCCGCAACGGCGTGGGCTAACAGCGGCAGTCTTTCTGCGGAGGATGTGACCGCACGGACGAATGGGGAATACCTGAGTGTGGCATTTGAAACCGCAGGCAGCCTGACGCAGCCCACCGGTCGGGTAAGGCTCGCGCTGCCCGCCGGATTGCTGGAAGGCAAAACGCTTGTGCGCATTGCCCCGGACGGCACACAGACGGAGATGCCTTTTGAAACAGAGCGCGGAACGATCATCCTTACGCTGGATTTTGCAAACAGCGAGCTGCCCGTAATGCTCTTCCGGCTGGTACCCCAGACCGCCGCCCTCTGAATGCTTTTACAGCGCGCAAACGATAAACTATAAAATGCCCGCCCACCGTGGGTCTCCACAGGTGGGCGGGCATTCTTTTGTGCCTTTTTGGCATAAAAATACCCCCGGAGGATGCAGCGTTTTTTACGCTGTCTACTCTGGGGGCAGGATAGCAAGCGCTGCGCGGCAGCTCCCGGAAGCGGACACTGTCTTGCTGAAAAAGCACTTCCTAGCGCTGCTCCTCCGGCGGGCAGCAGCTCTCCCGGGGGATGAGCTTGTGCGGCACGATGATCTTTGTGGCCAGAAGGTTCGGGTTCTCGATGTGGTTGATGGTCTGGCTGGCAGCCTCCATGCCCAGCTGGTAGGGGTTGACGTCCACGGTGGTCAGCTGTGGGCTGCCCTGCCCTTTGTTGCGGAGTGCCCCCTTGGCAAACCCGGCGGGATTGCGCTATAATAGAGCCGTAACAGTTCCACAAGGGTTGTGGTAAGGGAGGTGTGGTCATGATCCGGGTGGCGATCGTAGAGGACGACGCGGAGGTACAGGGGGTATTGCAGGAGTATGTCCGGCGGTATACCCGGCAGTACGGGACAGAGTTTGAAGTGACGGTCTTTGCGGACGGCGTGGATATTCTGGAGGATTACCGCGCGGTCTACGACATTATTTTTCTGGATGTGGAGATGAAGCATCTGGACGGCATGACCACGGCAGAGCGCATCCGGCAGATGGATGCAGACGTCATCCTGATCTTCATCACCAATATGGCGCAGTACGCCATCCGGGGCTACTCGGTGGGAGCGCTGGACTATGTGCTGAAGCCGGTGCCCTACTTTGCCTTTTCGCAGCAACTGCTCAAGGCCGTTGCCCGGCTGGAAAAGCGGGCAAAGCATTACCTGACCGTGCCGGTGGAGGGCGGGCTGCGCCGTCTGGACACCGCAAGCATCTATTACTTGGAAAGCGAGGGGCACCGGGTGCATTTTTATACCGATGAGGGCGATTTTTCCGCCCCCGGCGCCCTCAAGGCCTTTGAGGAAAAGCTGGCAGACTGCCCCTTTGCCCGCTGCAACAGCGGCTACCTTGTCAATCTGGCACAGGTGCGGGAGCTGCGGCAGAGCACCGTGCAGGTGGGCCCCTGCGAGCTGCAGGTCAGCCGCCCCAAGCGTAAGGCTTTTCTTGCCGCACTGACCGACTACATCGGAGGTGAAGGCTCATGACCGCGCTGCCGGATATCCCCCGGCTGTACACCGCCCTTGCCGAGTGTCTGGCGGTGCTGCTGTTCACCCCGGCGCTTGCGCCCCGCTTTTCCAGAGCGGTCACCGGGGGCATCACCCTGCTGTGGGCCGCGGGGCTGTCGGCCTTTCTGGAGCTGACGGGCAATGTGCCCGGCGGGCTCTGGATCCCCTGCATGGTAACGGCCATCGGGCTTTCCTACCTATATTTATGGGGTGTGTGGAGCATCACCCTGCTGGAAGCCGGGTATCACTGCGCCCGGGCGTTTATTCTGGCAGAGCTTGCCGCCAGCGTGGAGTGGCAGCTGCACTGCGCCCTCTGGCCCGCCCGCGGCCCATGGGAGCCGCTGTCTTTGCTGCTGCTGGCGCTGGTGTATGGGACGCTGTTCGGCATTATGTGCTATCTGCAGCACCGCCGTCCCCAGCCCGCCGGGCACTTACAGATCGGCGGCAGCGCCGCCCTGACGGCGGTCATGCTGGCGCTGACCGCCTTTGCGGTG
>ENA-OZUY01000617-OZUY01000617.1-human-gut-metagenome-genome-assembly--contig:-NODE-617-length-12565-cov-6.155715_pt1 | contig 12565 bp, 9 predicted proteins | sample MGYA00243443_ERZ654041 | MGnify/ENA primary metagenome ERZ654041 (study PRJEB26926, sample SAMN06164880) | human gut metagenome | biome: ENVO:00009003; feature: ENVO:2100002; material: ENVO:00002003... | reverse complement strand
GCCCTTTTCCGATTGGCGCAATAAGGTCGATTTCGCGGATTGCAAAGTCGTTTTTGCTGCGCGCGTTTTCAAGTTTCAGACGCTCGTCGGGATAAATGGGGACAAGGTCGTCAAAGCGCGGGCGTTTTCTGAGTTCTTCCGCGGGCACGCCGTTGATGGTATTGATGATTAAAAGCGCGGCGGGCTTATTGTCGTAAGCGACCTTCACGATGCCCTTGATCATATCCCCCTGACGAAGTCCCGCTTTCCTGATTTTGATTGCGGAAACGTAAACGTCCTTTTCGCTGTGTTCGCAGTTTCTGACGCGGATAAAGCCATAGCCGTCGGGGTGAATTTCCAGGATACCTTCCCTTTCTTCGCAGGTATCGTCGACAGCCATAATCTCGTTTATCGATTCCGCGGCTTTATCGGGGACGTCGTTCTGCGCGTTCCTTCTCGGGGCGTCGACAAGTTTCGACGGGCGTGAAACCGGGCGGATTTTAAGCCCTTTTACCCTTTGAGAAGACGCTTCGACAATTTGTGAAATAAGTTCTTCCTTGTTTAATTTTGTCGGGGACTGCACCCTGTTTTCGCGCGCGATTTCGCGCAATTCAAACAGGTTTTTGTCCTGCAACTGTTCGCGTGAAAAATCCATAAAAACTCCGAATTTTTGAAATTTAGAATATAAAAACGCAACACAAAACGCTGCATAATAAGTATATGCCGATTACGGAGCGTTTTATACGATAAAATGTGCTTTATACGTTAAAGTGTGCGTTATTGCTGACTTTTGAAAACGTAGACTTTCGTGCTTTCGCCGTCGAAGTCGAAGCGGTCGAACTCAACCGTATCGCTGTCGAGATACACGATTTCGTCTTTATCAAACAAATCGAGAAAATCGTCAAGACCGTCGATGTCAAGGCTGCAATCTTCGGTTTTGAAATGCATGGGGATAACGACGTCGGGCATAAGTTTATCGACGTATTCTTTCGCTTCCTCCGCATTGATGGTATAGTTTCCCCCGACGGGGATAAGAAGGACGTTTGTGGGGACGAGTGCTTCCGCAAGCATTGCGTTGCATTCCTCGCCGATGTCGCCGAGATGGCATACTTCGACGCCGTCAAGGCGATACTGGAACACAAGATTTTGTCCGCGCAGTCTTCCGCCTTCCTTGTCGTGGTCGGTAAGGAGGCTTCTGATGTGAACGCCTTTGACCTCAAACAGACCTTGTTTATTGATAATAACGGGGTTGCCCTTGATTCCTTCGATGAAGTTGTGATCCTCGTGATTATGACTGAGCGTCACGGCGTCGCAAGAAACTTCGGGCATCGAGAAACCGACGTACGGGTGGTACGGGTCGGTAATGATTGACGTACCTGTGCTCTCTTCGAGTTTGAAGCAGGAATGCCCCAACCAATGAACTTTCACAATAAACTCCTTATATAAAATTACTTATTTAGATTTGTTAAGATTTTCGTTGTGCCTGCGCAGCAAATCGTGGATTTTCTCATGCGGATCGAGAAGCCCCGATACAGACGCGTTGTGGTTGCACGCCGAAATGATATACGCCATATATTTGGACAATTCCGCCTTTGAAAACCATTCTCTTTCCGAAAGTTCGGGCAAGGTGTATGAAAGGTTTGTGGAGATAACGCCGTCGAAAACACCTTCCGCATAGGCTTTGTCGAACCTTTCCGTGCCTTCCGTGAACATTGCGAAAGTGGGGACGAGGATAATGCGTCTTGCGCCCTTGTCTTTCAGGTCTTTGGCAAGGTGCAGCATGCTGTCGCCGGTTGCGATAATGTCGTCGGCGACGAGAATGTCTTTGCCCGCAACGGGATTGCCGATGTATTCGTGCGCGACGATGGGGTTTCTGCCGTTGATGACGACAGAGAAGTCGCGACGTTTGTAAAACATACCGAGATCCAGCCCCAGAACCGAAGCGTAATAAATATTACGACTCATCGCGCCTTCGTCAGGGGAGATAATCATCGTGTGTTCTTTGTCGAAAACGATGTCGGGATATTTCCTCACGACCGCTTTCAGAATCTGATAACATGGGAAGAAGTTATCAAATCCCATAAGGGGCACGGCGTTCTGAACGCGGGGATCGTGAGCGTCGAAAGTGATAATGTCTTTCACGCCCATGACTTCCAGTTCTCTCAGCATAATGGCGCAATCGAGAGATTCCCTTGCGTTTCTTCTGTGCTGACGTCCGCCGTAAAGAAGCGGCATAACGACTGTGATGCGCGACGCTTTGCCGCCGACCGCCGAAATAAGTCGTTTCAGATTTTGGAAATGGTCGTCGGGACTCATACACTGCATTTGTCCGAACATTTTGTATTGCACGCCGTGGTTACCGGTGTCGATAATGACGTACAGGTCTTTGCCGCGTACGCTATCAAGAATCATTGCCTTGCCGTCGCCCGACGTAAAACGCGGGAAGTTGGTGGGAACGATAAAAGATGCGGGGGTTTTCTTTGCACATTCTCTGCCATACCAGTCAACAAGGTATTTATCGACTTTTTCGGCGAATTCTTCCGCGCCGGGTAAAGCGATTATGGCAAGGGGATATGCAGGGATTTCGTCTTCGGAAAATACGGTATCAAAAGCAGGTGTCATTGGTAACCTCCAAAATTCTATTGATATTTTATCATATTATTTTGTTTTCGCCAAACGATTTAGGGGGTTATTCGGAATTAAAATAAAATTGTTTAGTGTCAATATGACACTTATTACTGTCGTTTGTTACGACTTTGTTGTTTTTAATCATTTAAAGTCGCACACTTTTGAAAAATCGACTCTTTCCCCGTGCGGTTATTTTATGGAAATTCCGGCGCGAAAAAAAATTATTTGTATTTTTTTGTTCCGCCCTTTTTACGTTCGTCTTAAAACTCCACGACGTAAAAATAATTTATCCGATTTTTGCGGGAACAAACGTTCTTTCGTCGGCAAAAACCCGACTGCCGCGAATTTTGATTGAAACTTTATAAATCGTTCGATTTGTAAAATTTTTGCCCTGTCGTGCGTTGTTTACACAGGATTTCAGGCACCATTTTATGGATAAGAATAGATTAAATTGAATAGAATACATTTGACACGCTCGCACGCGTAGTATATAATATCATTTAGTAGCAATAATTTTGCAATTCTAGATTAAGGAGAACGGAAAATTATGAACAAAATGCAAAAGTTGACTTGTGCAAAAGTTCTGAAAGTAATTTTCTATTTACTCGGTTTCCCGCTTCTTATGTTGTTTGTCGCAAAGGACAGCATGATCTTCTTCAACGAAGGCGCGTTTTCCGAAACGGCGAAAAACGGCATTACGGCGGCGCTCGTTTTGTGGGCAGGTTTCACGCTGCTTCAAATCGGGCTTTACCTTGTATTGAAAAAACAACAGGCTGCCCGCACAATTATACTCGTCATTCTTGCGGTTACGCTGATGCTTGCTCCCGTGGCAGGGCTTGACGCTCGCAACGAAAAGGAACTTGACAAGATCAGGACGGAATACTCCGACAAAGGCGTTAAGGTTGAAAACTACTCCTTGCAAAAGCAGTGGTTCAACGCCATTTCCGCAAACAAACGCGAGTCGGGATACGCCTATAAACTGAACGACCGCGTCGACAACGTGATAAGGACTTATGGTCTTTCGGAATATTATCCCAAAATGTATCGTGAACGCACGCAACTCAATACGGCAGTCGCGTATTATCAGGTCGGCGGTCTTGACGGCGAAATGATAAAAGTCACCGGGGAAAACATCAACGGCTTGTTCGACAGTCTGAAAACGCAAAGCCCGTACGCATACAACCCCAACGGATTGTTATACGACGGCTATGTCTTCGGCGTCGAAAACGCACTGGAACTTCTCATCAAATACAACGAATACGCAAAACTGACGGTTTATCGTCCCACTAAGTATACCGTTGCCGACTACGCCGAAGCGTTCAGCGCAGGCTGCTATGTCATAAAAGACGGCGCATACGTTACGATGAAAGCGGCGGGCGAAACATTCTCAAAGCAGCCCGGCACGATATATTATGAAAGCCTTTCCATCGCCGACGCTTACAAGAAAATGGTAAGTGAAATCGAAGAAAGCGCGACCAACGCGTCCGCATACGAAAGCGACGCCTGGTACAACTACACCAACGATATTACCGAAATTCTGGACACCCGCACCGGCAAAATGACGAATTATTCAACCCTTCGTATCGAAGAGGACAATTATCGTCTGACCGATTCGCGTCTTAACGCGGTGCTCGGCACGCTGTTTGAATATCTCGGGATGAACCCGGCAATCAATAAGCTCCTTGACAGTCTGAAAGCGCAACAACTGCTTGACCTTGTCAACTCCCTGCTTAAGGACAACGACGCCGACCTTTCAAGCGGCGATATCGGCAACGTCGTTTCGCAACTTCTTTACGGCTACAACAACGGCAAAGGCGGCGAAACCACAGGTCTTGCGTTGCCCGCACAATATCTCTTCGGCAACCTTAGCTTCACGTCCAAAGAGGTTTACAAATCAACCGGCAAAAACGCTTTCAAAGTCGGCGCGCTGGCGGACGAAATCGTATACGTCACCACGTACAAAGACTCCGGCAAAGTCAACGATGACGGCACCCCCATTCTTACCGCAACGATTACCCGCGAAGCGTTCGATAATGCAACGATGAAACAACCTCCCAAAACCAACGCGGAAATCGTTCTCGGACAGAAATACACCACGGGCGACACTTATGCAAAGACGGACCTCGGGACGGCTTACACTGCTTACAAGACGAAACTTGAAAGCGACAACAAAAACCCCAACACGGCTGCGCTTGTTGACATTATCAAGAGTTTGCAACCCGCTTTGGGACTTGTCGGCGGCCTTTTGGACCTCAACGACATAATCGGCGGTCTTGTTCCCGGACTTGACGTTGCGGGAATTCTCAAAGCAATCGCTCCCGACCTTGACCTGAACGCGATTCTCACGCAGATTCTCGGCAAGATCGACCTTACGGGCGTTACCGTCGAAGGCGTGCAAAAACTTCTGGACACCGTCCTTGGCGAACTTTCGTTTTACAGCCACCCGCTTCTTAAAAAGTGCTGGCAGTCCGACTTCGTGTCCGACACCGACAAAGCACTTGCCACAACCGCCGGCACAACGGTCGATATGAGCGACTATGCCTGGGTTAAATACACCTGCGAAGATTTCGGTATTACGTCCGGTTGCGCGCTTATTGCAAAAGGCGGTCTTCTCACAGGAAAGACAATCGGTAACGGCACTTCTGCCGACGCCGCGATTTCCCTTGCCGACTGCTATCAGTTGCAGGCAGACATTGCCTATCAGCCCGATATGTATCCTTTGCTTGCCGCAAGACGTTACTTCTCGATTTGGGCAGGCATTCTCGCGATGAGCATCTTCCTTTCGACCTACTTCCACAATAAGGAAAAACTCTACGCTTACGAAATCGCTCTTAACGGAGGTGAATATTGATGAAAGCATTGCTTAAAATCGCAAAAATAGTATGTTACGTATGCAGCTTCCCGCTGTTTATGGTTTTCGCAATCCTTGCGTCGATGCACAACGTTGAAAAAGGCGGCTCGTACGGTCTTTTGACCTACGCAAGCATTATCGTTGCCGTTTTATTCTCGGTAATATGGGCGATTGTCGTCTTAGTGCAGGAACTTAAACTTTCCAAAAAAGACGTCAAAAACAAAGCGAAAAAGATAAGAAAACAAACCGCATGTCAGGTTGTTGTCAGCCTGATGCTCTGCTCGGGACTTATGTTCGTTCTCGACGGCGCGCTGCCCATGATTTTCGGCGACCTTACTTCCGGCACGATTTTCTATGAAGACGTTGCGGAGTCCGACGCCGCAAACAACCGCGCGACGCTCAACAAAGATATGCTTGACGCAATTATCGCCAGAAGCGTGCTTAACGGTATCATCGGCGAAAACGAAGACGGTTACACCCAATACTTCTCTTATTACAAACAGTCCGAACACAGTAATAAAGTAAGCGCTGATGGGGTGTTCAACTACACGGGCGCATATACCGGACGCGTCGTTGACAAAGACGGCAATCCCCTTGTCCTTTGCAAATACGGTTTCTACGTGAAAGATACCGTAGGTTCCAACGACTCTTCTTATAAGGATTTTGACAAAGAATACTGCCGTACAAACGCGGCGGAACCCGCTTTGAAGTCCGACGAAGAAATCGCCACCATGGTTGAATACTTCCAGAAAAAAATCAAAAAGTACACCGACATGGGTTACAGCAGCGAAGAAGTTAAGTCGCTTATTGCCCGCGACGGCAAGTACAATATGTACGACAGTTTGAACCTTTCCGGTTACGAAAGCTGGGTTGGCCCGTGGGTTGACCTTGCAAACGACAGCCGTATGACGATTCCCGTTGTCCTGAATCTTGTTCTCGGTCAGCGTCCTTCCGTTGTGACAGGCGACCAGAAAGGCGGCCCCAAGAACAATCCCGACGAAACCCGCGTAATGCAGCCCAACCTGCACCTTTATCCGTGGTACAACCCCACAACCTGCAAGGTTGAAATGATCGAAGTCGGCTGGACGGTCCTCGATATGATGGGCGACGGCTACACCTACAACCCCGACAAAATCGACGGCACGGACATTACCCTTCCTGTTGACCTTTCCGGCACGTTCGGCGAAGGCGGCTTGTTCGCAATGATCAGCGGCATCAATATTGGCAGCGCAAACGGACTCAACGTCGGCGAACTTTTGAAGACGATTGGGCTTGAAAACTGCCTGACCGAAACTTCAAGTCTCCTTGGCGTTCTTGAAATCCCGCCCGTATATTACCTGCTTGACAGCATTCTCAATTCCGTCGCATACGCGGTCGGCAATCCCAACGTCGCAGGCACCCCCGGATTCGCGGAAGACGGCATCACCGTTGATGATTCAAACACCGGTTCTTCGGGTTGGAGATACGGCTTCGCGCCCTTGTTCCTGAAACTCGTCAACGCGGACGGCTCTGTTGTCGGCACCACCAACGGCAGCTACTACGGCAACGTCGGTGACAAACCCACGCAGCTCGGCGTATATTCGCAAAACTACTCTCGCGGTACAATCGACTATATGCGTTACAGCTGGGTTGACGCAAACGGTCTGCTCTTCGCAATTACCGGCTTGTTCGCAATTCGTCAGACCTGCTATATCTTCTCCGGCGTTACGGTTATCCTTGCGATTCTTATCGGCGCAATCCGTATGAAAGAATATCGCCTTGATAATCCCGGCACGGACGGCAAAAAACACGACGACGAAAACGCCGATACGCCTGTTACCGAAGACGCCGCTGCGGAGGATACAACCGACGCAACCGATACAACCGACTCCGCAACAGAAACTTACGAAGTCCCCTATTCGGGCATGACGTACGAAGTTCCCACTTACGACGTTTACAATCAACAATAATTTTCCGTTTGAAAACCCCTCGCCACCGCGAGGGGTTTTTGTTATGCGCTCCGTGCAACGCACTCTGTCATTGCGAGGCATAAACAGGGGTCCCCGCGGGATACTGTGTACCCGTGGGGAAAAGGCGCACACAAGCAAAAGAGTGAGCATTATTGCTTGCAATAATGTGATTTCAAAAGCGCAGTGTGCGACGCAACTTCGGCTGAAAGCCGAAATATAACTTTGGCGCAAGCCAAAATATAACTTGCGTAGAAAATATAACTTTGACGACAGCCAAAATATAACTTGCACAGCAATCTAATCCCACGCAAGATACTTTTGTACTTGCGTGGAGAAAAAGGCGCATATAAACAAAAAACCGCCGAAAATCGGCGGCATATTTTTTAATTCAACTTGTGCTTTATCGCGTCCACAATCATGTCAAAAGCAACCTCGTTATATCCGCCTTCCGGCACGATGATATCGGCGCGCTTCTTTTCCGGCTCGATAAACCTTTCGTGCATCGGTTTGACGGTCGTAAGGTACTGCAAAACGACGGAATCGAGGCTCCTGCCTCTTTCCTTGACGTCGCGGATAATGCGCCTTAAAATCCTTACGTCGGCGTCCGTGTCGACAAACACTTTGATGTCGATAAGATCGCTGAGCGCAGGGTTTTCAAAAAGGAACAGCCCTTCCAGAATTATTATTCTTTTTGGTTCCACCGTGACGGTTTCCTTATCGCGCTTGTACTCGGCGTAGTTATAGACGGGACATTCGATGGTTTCGCCCGCTTTAAGGCGTCTTACGTCGTCGGTAAACCGTTCCATATCGAACGAATCGGGGTGGTCGTAATTTATCTGCACGCGCTCCTCAAACGATTTATCGGGAAAGTCCTTGTAATAACTGTCCTGCTTAATTATGACGGAGTTGTTTTTGAAAACCTCGTTCAGGCGTTGTGCGAGCGTGGTTTTGCCGCTGCCCGTGCCGCCCGTAAAACCAATTACGATACTGTTATAACTCTTTTGCGTTTTCCTGTTCGGCTTTCTTTTTCAGCCAGCATTTTCTGCACATCGCGACGTACCTGTCGTTGCCGCCGAGACACACCTGTTCGCCCGAATACACGACGTTGCCGTCATCGTCAAGGCGCGCGTTGACGGTTGCCTTCGCGCCGCATTTACACACCGATTTGATCTCGGTAATGGACTCGGCAATTTCAAAAAGTCTGCGACTCCCCGGGAACAAGTGCGTCAGAAAGTCGGTGCGAAGACCAAAGCACAGCACCGGCACGTTGAAGTCGATGACGATTTGTCCGAGTTCGTCCACCTGTTCGGGCGTCAGAAACTGGCACTCGTCCACGATGATGACGTCGCGGTCGCGGTACTTTTCCTCATACGCCTTGTAAAGGTCTTCCTTATCGTTCACGACGACGGCTTTTGCGGTAAGCCCGATTCGCGATTTGACGATTTCCTCTCCGTCGCGCACATCCACGGACGGTTTCAGAAGCAGCACTTTCATGCCGCGCTCTTCATAGTTGAATTTGGTAATAAGGGCCTGGGCTGTTTTCGAGCAGCCCATCGCCCCGAATTTGAAATATAATTTTGCCATAGTTTAGCGCATACCCTTGTCGTACGGAATCCCCTCCGCTTTCGGCGCGCGCGACTTTTTGGACGTGAACGCCAGGACGATAAGGGAGACGATATACGGCAACATATTGTAAACCGTGCCGCTGATGCCGATATTCGCAAGCCAGTCGATGCCGAGATACACGTTCGACAACGCCCTGAACAAACCGAACAACAATGCGGCAAGCGCGATTCTTATCGGTTTCCATTGACCGAAAATCATGACGGCAAGCGCAAGGAAGCCCGCGCCCGCAACGCCGACGTCGAAGTGCCAGGTGCTGTTTGCCGCGGCGATATAAATAAGACCGCCAAGACCGCCCAGCGCGCCCGAAATAATAACGCCCGCGTATCTCATTTTGTAAACGTTGATACCGACGCTGTCTGCCGCCTGCGGATGCTCGCCGCAGGAACGAAGTCGCAAACCGAATTTGGTTTTATACAGCACAACCCACGAGACAATCAGAAGAATTATCGCAATCACGATAAACCAGCTGAGTTCGAGTTTGCCGATTTTGAAGATAAAGCCGCGCCTTGCGTCGATGTAGTCGAGTATTGCCGAGAAGTTGGAGCCGTTGCTGCGTTTGGTATTGAACGCTTTGATAAGCACCGTTGCGGTTGCCGTCGCCAGCATATTCAGCGCAGTGCCCGCAAGAGTCTGGTCGGCTTTGAAGTTGATGCACGCCACCGCAAGAAGAAGCGACGAAACCATACCGACAAGCGCGGCGACGATAAGAGTCAGAATTACGATAAGTCCCGGGGGTGTGGTTGCGGGCAACAAAACCATTGTCATTGCGCCGCCCATCGCGCCGAAAACCATGATACCTTCAAGGCCGATATTGATAACGCCCGAGCGTTCCGAGAACATGCCGCCGAGAGCAACCAAGGTCAAAACTGCCGCATAAATCAAAGTATATTGAACAAGTAACGTCATTTCTCATCGACCTCCTTTCCGGATTTTTCATCGACAATCGGGGGCATTTCCTCGACCTCCGTTTCTACCTCTTTCTTAAACTCTTTTTCGGGGGTTTCCGAAATTTCGTTTATTTCGCCGTCGGACGCGTCGGACGCCGTTTCTGTGACGGTTGAGTCAGCCGCTACTTCCGCCTGTGCGCCAATTTTATCGGCGATTTTTTCGGTGAGTTTATTCAGATATTTTTTCATGAATTGTTTGAAGAACAGTACGAACGCGCACAGATAAATAATGATTGCGATCATAAGGTCGGCAACCTGCGGGTTGTAGTACGTCGTATCGACGTATCCGCCGCCGAGCGTGATATGTTCGATAAATAAACCCGCAACAACTATACCGATAGGGTTAAGACCGCCAAGGAATGCGACGGCGATGCCGTTGAATCCCATTGCGGGAACGGAGCTTGCCGTCTTGAAGTTTTCGATACCCGTGAGATAGAAAAACGCCGCTCCGAGGGACGCAAGCGCGCCCGAAATCGCCATTGTGAGAATAATATTGCGTTTATCTTTCATACCCGCGTATTTTGCCGCGAATTTATTGTTGCCCGTTGCTTTCAGTTCGTACCCGAAAGTCGTTTTGTTCATTACGATAAGGACGATAACCGCAATAATTATCGTGAAAATAATCGCAAGGGTAACGTATTGGTTATTGCTGAAAAGTTTTGAAAGACCACCGTCAGGAATAATTGCTTTTTTTCCTATTCTGTAAGTTTCCGACAACGTAGGGTTCATTGCTTTCGGATGGCTCAGCATGATATTTGTGAGATACAGCCCAATCCAGTTTGTCATAATGCAGGCGATGACTTCGTTCACGTTGAACAGCGCCTTGAACAATCCGGAAAGCGCACCCCAAAGCGCGCCAATCAATGCGGCAACGATTATGCACGCATACCAGGGAAGTTGCCACACGAGCGCGGCATACAACGAAAAGCAAATTCCGATGCAGTACTGTCCGCCGACGCCGATATTAAACAAGCCCGCCTTATATGCAAACATTACCGAAAGTCCGCACATAATAAGCGGCACGGATTTCACCAATGTCGAGCCGAAATAATACTTTTCAAGTCGTGGGTTTGACGAAAAGTTGCCAAAGTTTTTAAGTATTGCCCCCATTGCTTTTCCTGCGTTTTCCGCATTAATGCAAAGCAATACGATATAACCAAGTAGAATACCGAGAAGCGCGCACAGTATCGACGAAATTACCGTCTGCGTGCCTTCTTTTTTGATAAAAGTCAGCATTTTTGGTTCGTTGCCGTCGGTCTGGACGAATAACGACTTGAACCAGCGTTTTGTTTTTTCACCGAAGTTTTTCATTGTTCGTCCTCCTTGTTGTTTTCAGAGTTATCGCGCTTTGCGCCGGCCATATACAAACCGAGTTCCTGCACCGTGGTTTTCTTCGGATCGAGTTCGCCCACGATTTCGCCCTCGTACATTACAAGGATTCGGTCGCTCAGGTTCATTACTTCGTCAAGTTCCAGCGATACAAGCAGTACGCCCGCCCCCGCGTCGCGGTCTTTCACGATTTGCGAGTGGATATATTCGATTGCGCCGACGTCAAGTCCGCGTGTGGGCTGTACGGCAATCAAAAGCTTATGCTCGCGATCGAGTTCGCGCGCGACGATCGCCTTTTGCTGGTTGCCGCCCGACATGCTTCTGACCATTGTTACGGAGCCTTGTCCGCTTCTGACGTCGTACTGTTCGATAAGTTTGTCGGAATACTTCCTGACCGCTTTCTTTTTTATGAAACCGGCTTTTTCAAACTCTTTTTGCCAGTATCGTTGAAGCACCATATTTTGTTCAAGCGTGTAATCCAGCACAAGTCCGTATTTATGCCTGTCTTCGGGGATATGGCTCATTCCCGTTTTGCTGCGCTTTCTTATCGGCGCTTTCGTGATATCCTGTCCGCAAAGGGTGATTCTTCCCTTCACGTCGGCGTTCGGATCGAGTTCCTGCGCCTTGTTTTTATTGAACAGCAAAACGAGTTTGTTCCAAAGAGCAACGGATTTTGCCGCAACCGTTTCGCCAAATTTTTTCAGTTTTTTCCAAATCTTTTTGCCAAGTTCGACAAAGAAGAATTTCAGCTGTTCCCCACACTGCGTGAAGAACAATTTCGCGCGTTCCTGCTTTTCGACTTCTTTCAGTTTTTGCCATACGGGTTTTTCAACGTGTTCTTCGACCTCTTCTTTGACGTTGGGCGCAATTTTTTCAAGCCCCGTTATGCCGTAAACAAGTTCGGTCTGACCGTTGCCGTCAATGCCCGCGATACACACGATTTCGCCCGCATGCACCTGAAAACTCACGTCCTTTACGGCAAGTTTTTTGTGAATCTTGCTTTCGACGCACAGTTTATCGACGTCCAGAACGACGTCGCCCGGGATCGCCTCGTCCTTATCGACCTCAAACTTCACCTGACGACCGACCATCATTTCGGAAAGTTCTTCCTTTGTCGTGCCCTTGATTTCGACGGTGCCGATGTACTTGCCCTTTCTTAATACGCTGCAACGGTCGGCAACCGCCATAATTCTGTCTCTTATACACATCTGACGCTGCCGACGACTCTAGGGTGTAGATCTCGGTGGTCGCCGTAT
>ENA-OZUY01000603-OZUY01000603.1-human-gut-metagenome-genome-assembly--contig:-NODE-603-length-12791-cov-6.785568_pt1 | contig 12791 bp, 8 predicted proteins | sample MGYA00243443_ERZ654041 | MGnify/ENA primary metagenome ERZ654041 (study PRJEB26926, sample SAMN06164880) | human gut metagenome | biome: ENVO:00009003; feature: ENVO:2100002; material: ENVO:00002003... | reverse complement strand
GAGATCTACACCCTAGAGTTCGTCGGCAGCGTCAGATGTGTATAAGAGACAGACACTGAACTTAACCAAAAGCAAAAGTGGGAAAAGATATGCATCATCACATAAAGAATTACTGATGAAGTTGCCTTACTGGCCCCAACATAAGGAGTCAGCTCCATAATGCGGTAAGGCTCTCCTCCCATCAATCCCACCGGGGTGGCATAATTCAGTGCAAATCCGGAAACTGTCAGTTTATAAACTTTCCAAAATGGAATAGGTGTTCCCTTTTTTCCATCCCGGATGATAATATACCAAGAAAGGGTATTGAACAGATAAATAATAATCCATAACCCTACCACAGCCGGCAACCACATTCCCGCCCGGCGCAAATTAGCCAGTAGTTCATCATACTCCATATCAAAAGAACAAAGCATCACTACGATGGCTGCAATTCCAAACATCAGGAATATATTTCTATACTTACTTTTCACTTCGTTATGTATTTATGATACAATCGTGCGCAAATCGCCTCATGGCAATGACGCATATATACAAACAAAGAGGTCATCACAACAACCTCGAACACAAAATACAACCATGGTTCGCCAATCAACAAACTGATATATAGAGCAATGGCACGTGTATTAAAAGTCAAGATATTGGTATATTTCATCAAAGGTTTGCTAGCCGCACGAAATTCATCCCGTAATTCCTGTGGAATATTGTCTCCATACTTTTCCTTCACCAATGCATAAAACAGTTGGAAATTAGGAGTCATTCTTTCCTGCTGACGTGTATAATTACCATAGAAATACAAGAAAGCTTTCCACCAGAAGTTTCCCTTCCACGGCAGACTGTAGAAGATTTCACGCTGTTGTTTGAAATTATCCAATTCGCTTCCGCTTTTCCCTTTTAAAAAGTATAAATGAATATTACGATAATAATCCGCCAATGTACATTGTTTGCTATGACAAACAGTACCCGAAACAATAGCCAATATCCAAATAAAAATACCCCAATGCATGCCGTCACCAATATGAAACGGCATGGGTTGGTTCATCAGTCTGAGACAAATTGCCGCATAAATGGTAAAGAACCAAATATCACCGGCAAATCCATCCAACATACGCCCCCACTGGGTTTTCTGTCCTGTCAAACGCGCCAATTGTCCATCCGCACTGTCATAATGATTCGCCCACATCAACAAAAGTATACCCAAAAGAGTATGTTTCATATCAGGATAATAAAACATCACACCAGCACCTATACCTAAAATGATAGAAAAAATGGTTACCACATTAGGGTGTACCTTTAGTTTTTTAAAAAATAATGCCCATGCATAACCTATGGGACGGTTGAAATAAATATCCAGGAACTCCTCTGTGTCCATGGATTTGAAAGAAGCCTCTATTCCTTTCTTCTCACTTTCTGTACTCATGTCTTTTTTATTTCATTTGCTTTTTAGCCCGTTTATAAATGCACTCTGCAATTTTACCTCCCGCTTCCTCACGGCAACGGGCAAAGCTGGGCCAGTCGTTAAAATCGATTATTCGCAGTGTGCCATCAGCTGAAATCACACAATCACCTCCGTAAATGGGCACATTCAGCGCCTCGGCAGCTTTATCACTTTGTATTTTCAATTCCTCTACGCTAAAAGGAATTCCTTTAGCTATCCCATTTATTTTCTCCAGACCAAACTTGCTGTGCGAACAAGGAGAGGGATAAAACCAATAAAAAAAATCGGTTCCATGCACTCCGTAGAATTTTACCAAGTCACCTTGCAAATGTTCGTTTATGACTGCAACAGGAATACCGCGTTTACGGAAATCAGCCAATATATTTTCTACTTCTTCCTTACAGGTGGCGTAGGCAACATCTTCTTTCACCATAGCGTGAGAGTCACCTCGTTTCACCCAACAAGGATAATAATTTTCCAAATACTCATCTGCCGTAGAAATTATAAAACTTTGCGGATGAGGAACCCCGTTCTTTATAAGTAATTCTGTCATTGGCTTACGCACACAATTATCTATACCGTAGGCAGAGTTTATCACCAATGCACCTTCATCCTCCAAAGACCTCAAACGAGCTATCGTTACCTTATCACGGGCCATATCAAAAATGATATCTCCCTTGACACCCTGTTCCACGAAATCTTTCTCCGCATAAACTTTCACCTCACAGCCCAACCGCCGCAATTCCTCCGTCACCTTATTAAATATGGCGGCATCATTGTCTACATGATTGGGGGAATATTCATTTCCACGGCTTACCCCTATTATTGAAATTACATCCATTCCTTCTGTTGTGTTTAAGTTACTCCTCTTTACCGGCTAGAAAATTTTCAGCTTTCACGATATCACCAGCATGATCTACATCCAAAATTTTTGTAAAAGGATAAGCCTTTAATTTCAAGCCGTCGGCTACCAACTGTCGTTGAAAGTTACGCATACGTGACATACCTTTCTCCATACACCCATGCAACGTCTTAACGGCTGCCGGGGTCAGACAATAAATGCCTCCAGATATATAACGGCATTCGGGAGTCGCCTCATCATGGAAACCTGTTATATCCAAAGCACTGTCCGTAGATATATAAAGCGGTTTTTCATCATCTATAAAATCCGTTACCGCCATATACCCATCTGTTTCCGATTGTTTGAACGTTTCAATAAAAGTCGAAAACTCTTCTTCACGGAATATAGTGTCCACAGTAGTCAAGCAGAATTTATCATCCTGCAAATAAGGGCTCAGTTCATAAAAACTGTGCATGGAACTGGGGGTAGTTTTCACAACTACTTCCAATGGGATCTTTGCTTCTGCCTGTAGTTTTGCCAAATGCTCTTTTGTCAATGGACTTTCATTATTAATAATGACAACCACCTTATCAGCTCCGTTACGTACAAAAATCTGTATCAAGCGATCAATCATGGCAACTCCGTTCAGTTGCACCAAAGGTTTGGGCAAAGCAACCCCTTCTTGCGAAAGCCGGGAACCTTCACCCGCTGATATAATTGCAAATTTCATTTCTACTTTTTCTTGAAATTATATTTTAAACCGATCGTCCATTAATCTTCATCATCAATGGTATCCAATTTCAATTTATCGCTATCATCCCGTTTTTCATAATATTGTTTACGCAGCGGATGTGCATGAATCTCTTTCTCGACAACACGGTTACGGAAAACATCCATAGCCACATAAATAGCCTGGCGAAAAGAATCTTCCAAGGCAACCCCTTGCCCGGCAATATCATACGCAGTACCATGTGCCGGAGAAGTACGTACAATGGGAAGTCCCGCAGTGTAATTCACTCCTTCATCCATTGCCAAAGCTTTGAAAGGAGCCAATCCCTGATCATGATACATAGCTAGAATTCCATCAAAATGAGTATAGTTGCCAGATCCCATAAAGCCATCGGCCGGATAAGGTCCGAAACACTGAATGCCTTTGGCAACCATTTCCTTCATTGCCGGAATTATAATGTCACTCTCTTCCGTACCAATCAATCCCTCATCACCCGCATGAGGATTTAATGAAAACACAGCTATACGCGGACTGTCGATGCCAAAATCCTCTTTTAAAGAACGATGGAAAACAGCCAATTTTTCCATAATAAGTTCCTTGGTAATATCTTGTGCTATCTCGCGTACAGGAACATGACCAGTCACCAAAGCTACCCGGAAATCATTCTTCAGCAAAATCATTAACGCCTTCTGTCCTTCCCCCACACGCTCTTCAATATATTCCGTATGACCGGGGAAATGAAAACTTTCCGACTGAATGGTATGCTTATTGATAGGAGCAGTTACCAAAACATCAATCATTCCCTCCCGATAATCCTGCAAAGCTCTCTCCAACGCATCCAAAGCTGCTTTACCAGCCTCCGGTGTCGGTTTGGAGAGCTCCACCTTCAATTCGTCTTCCGTACAATTCACGATGCTCAGTTTATCCGGCTGAGCATCATCTGCAGAATTGACAATACTGAAATTTGTTTGAATATCCATTGCTTTACGATGATAAGCAGCCACTTTAGGCGATCCATAAATAATGGGTGTACAAAGTTCCAGCATGGTAGGATCCGAAAAAGTTTTGAGAATTACTTCATATCCTACTCCGTTGATATCCCCATGAGTAATACCAACTCGTATCTTGTAGTTATCTTCCATCTATATTATATATTATATGTCTCTTCTTACTTTACCCGGCTTGTTGTATCTATTTTTTCTTCCGGAATATTACCACTAATTACAATTTCGTCAATCAAGCTTTCATTGGGCAATCTCAATGTATAAAGTGAAGCTTCCATCTGACGCATCAGATTACGTTTCAATTTATCCGGTGAATAGATAAAGGCCTCAACCACAATGACACGGCCGTTAGCACGATCCACCCGTGCATGAGACACAAACGGACCTCCCATCATGTCACCTTCCATTTCCCATAATCCGCGGGCTTCTTGCGCATACTCTCCTTTTACAACAATATCTTCCACATCTACAAACATAGAGTCTGTTGCCATATACATTCCTTCGCGTTCACCCGGAATATTTGCTTTCATTACAGAATCACGTTTATGAATGAAATAATCTTTAGTAAAGGTATCCTTGTCCGTATAAGGATAAGAGTACATTACAAAATTCATATCCGCTGTAGCACGATTAGTAGAAGCCCACAAAAAATCTTTGCCTTCTTTATAGTTAGCCAGTTCTACCGGCACCCAGATATCACAATCAAAAATACTTCCTACCTTAGTGGAAATCACATCGCTATGTTTTTGTTTCAACAAAGCTATCTGACGATTCATCTCAGCTTTCACAAAGAAATCTATAATCACTTTACTGTTCTTTGCTACAAATTCCTCAAATTCGTCTTCATTAGGAGCCTGAATTGTCATAATCATCTGCGGAGACGCATAAACATCACGGGAAAACTTGAGTTTGGGCTGAGTATAAATATCTTGAATATCCACAATGATGATATTACGGAATATTTTCAGCACACGATCAAAATGCTGAGGGTCCACATTTGATATACGAAACGAACGCTCCGCCTGGGGCAGTCCGGGCACATTGGTATCCAATACATCAAACAATGCACGTCCTGCAGGACGATCCCATACAGGTTTATTTACTACGACCAATACTTCGTAAGGCCTACCGCTGGACGTGGGGGTAAACAAGTTCTTTTGTCCCTTCTTACAAGAAGCCAGTACCAGAACCACCAGCACCAAACTTAAATAAAATGCTATTCGTTTCATAATTATATGGTATTATTGTTGTTATTTACTGTAATGTAACACCTTTCTCCTTCTGTTGTTTAGCCGTTGACAACATTCCACAAGCAGCAAAAATATCTTCTCCTCTTGAAGCACGGATCGTAGCAAATACGCCATGCTGCGTCAAGTAATCACGGAAGGCAACCATTGTTTCCATATCTACCCCTTCCAAATCCACATTAGGAATGGCATGAAACCGGATCAAATTGACACGACATTCAATGCCGCGCAAAAGTTTCACAATCTCTTTAGCGTAAATAAGTGAATCGTTCACCCCTTTGAATACGATATACTCAAAAGACAGACGCCGCTGTTTGCTAAAATCATAATTATGCAATATATCAATAATTTCCGTAATGGAAAAAGCTTTCTCGGCAGGCATTAAATCCCTTCGTTGCGAAGGAATCGGAGTATGCATACTGATAGCCAGATGACAATCACTTTCATTCAGAAAGCGCTCCAGTCCTTTCTTTAAACCCACAGAAGAAACAGTGATGCGTTTCGGGCTCCAGCCGTAACCATATTCTGAAGTCAGAATCTCAAGCACTTTCAACACCTCATCCAGATTGTCGAAAGGCTCTCCCATACCCATGAAAACAATATTAGTCAACTTATCCCTTTCGGGGATAGAATAGATCTGGTTTAATATTTGACCGGCAGTCAGGTTAGCTGTAAAGCCCTGCTTTCCGGTCATACAGAATTTGCAGTTCATCTTACATCCCACTTGCGAGGAAACGCAAAGTGTGGCACGGTCCTCATCAGGTATATAAACAGCCTCAATAAAGTGAGAGGCCGGTGTGCGGAAAAGATATTTCACCGTGCCGTCTACCGAACGCATTTCTTCCACCGGAGCAGATGCTCCCACCTCATACCCTTCTTTCAATGCTTCGCGATGCTTTAATGACAAATTGGTCATTTCGTCTATCGTTTCCACCTTTTTATCATACAACCAAGACGTAATCTGCTTTGCGGCAAATTTAGGCATTCCCAGATTCCTCACAATCTGTTGAATCTCATCCAATGTCCTGCCAAGTAATGCTGTTTTCGGAGTTTCCATTTATATTTAAAAGACAATTAGCGTACAAAGGTAGAGAAAAAATAAGATATATTACCTATCTTTGCCGTGAGAAATACTTTTTAACAATGAGAAAAACAATTAATTGCTTTATTCCTTATAGGGAAAGCACAGCGGCAGAACAGACAATCCATGCTCTAAAAGAAAGTAGCATAGTCAACAAAATCTATCTGCTGAACATTGAACCCAACAAGACATTATCCACCCCCGAAGGATGCGAAATATTACCTGTTGATTCACTAACCAGTTCTAAGACAATGAAGATGATTGCTGAAAAAGCAGACACACCTTATATATTGCTCTATACCAAAACTTCTGCTTTGGAACTGGCTTACAAGGCACTGGAACGCATGACGGACTTCCTGCAGGACAGAGAATGCGGCATGGTCTATGCCGACCATCATGAATGGAAAAACGGAGAAAAGAAGAAACATCCCGTCAACGACTACCAACCCGGCAGTGTGCGTGATGATTTCGACTTCGGTCCGCTACTGATATTCAACAGAACGGAATTCATCCTCGCCAGTCTCCAAATGACAGAGGAAAGAAAGTATGCCGCCCTTTATGAACTGCGTCTGTTCCTTACCCTCCATTCTCATCTGGTACATATCAACGAATATCTTTATACGGAAACAGAAAGCGACAACCGCCTGTCCGGCGAAAAGCAGTTCGACTACGTAAATCCCCGTAACAGGGAGGTACAGATAGAAATGGAAGAAGCATTCACACGATACTTGAAATCCATCAATGCCCTCCTTGAACCCATATGTGTGGAAACGGATGTAAAGAAAGGAAATTTCGAATATGAAGCCTCCGTCATCATCCCCGTGCGCAATCGCGCCCGTACCATTGACGATGCCATCCGGTCGGCACTCACACAAGAAACACGCTTTCCATTCAACATCATCGTCGTGGACAATCACTCGACAGACGGAACCACAGAAATCATCGGTCAATACAAGGACAACAAAGCGGTAATCCACCTTCAGCCCCAACGTACCGATCTAGGCATAGGGGGATGCTGGGACCTCGCAATCAACCACCCCCGGTGCGGACGCTTCGCCATACAGCTTGACAGCGATGACCTGTACAGCGACACCCATACCCTGCAAACCATCGTAGACACGTTCTACAAAGAGCAATGCGCCATGGTAATAGGAACTTACCGCATGACGGACTTCCGGCTGAACACCATCGCTCCGGGAGTGATAGACCATAGCGAGTGGACGAAAGAGAACGGACACAATAACGCATTGCGCATCAACGGTCTGGGGGCTCCGCGCGCATTCTTCACACCTATCCTGCGCGAAACAGGCGTGCCCAATGTCAGCTACGGAGAAGATTATGCCCTGGGACTCATTTTCTCGCGCCAATATAAGATAGGAAGAATCTATGATGTACTCTATCTGTGCCGCCGCTGGGAAGGGAACTCGGATGCCGCCCTGAGCATAGAGCAGACCAATGCCAACAATCACTACAAAGACAGCCTGCGCACCCGTGAACTGGGAATCCGCAAAAAATATACAGAAGAGCTGAAGAACCGGAATGAAATCAAGCGATTTATACACAGCCAACTGGCGTGCTGGCCACTGGCACACCACAACCACGAGGCATTACAGACTGTACAGATCAAGGAACTGTCCATAAACGGCTACACGTTTGTGGTACAGTGCAATGCACAGCGTGCGGTTTCGACTACCGCCAAAGTGGATAAGGACAGCATCCAAGCACGCCCCTGTTTCCTGTGCAAGGAAAACCAGCCTAAGGAGCAGAAAGCACTGGAAACCATCACTGCAAACAGAATATGCGTTAACCCTTATCCCATATTGCCGGATCACCTCACTATCGCCCATAAAGATCACATCCCCCAACTCATGGATGAGAATATTTTCAGTTACGATGACGTCCGTGCATTCGTACAGAAATATCCGGACTACGCCCTATTCTATAATGGAGCACATTGCGGAGCCTCTGCACCGGACCATCTCCATCTTCAAGGAGTCAGAAAAACTGATGTTCCCATCATCCCGAACGTACAACAGCTGATAACCCACGCACAGACAATCGATATACGCAGCATGTATTTTCCCTACCTAGAAGAAGAGGAAGATTATCCACTAGAATGTAGCCGAATTTACCTCAACACCAAGGACTATCCCTGTCCTTTGGTAATCCTCTCAAGCAACACGCATTATGACGACTCCCTGTTATACAGCGCCCTCGCCGCTTTCCCACCGGATGAAGACGGACAAGAAGCGAAGTTCAACCTGCTGTTATGGAAGGAAGGCCATCTATACTATACGGTGGTTTTTCCCCGCAGCAAGCACCGTCCCGACTGCTACTTTGCAAAAGGCAGCGAACAGATGCTCATCAGTCCGGGAGCTTTGGACATGGCTGGCGTAATCGTCACCACCCGTCAGGAAGATTTCGACAAAATAACAGAAGAAAAAGTGGCATCCATCATAAAAGAAGTGGGAATAACAGTAGAAGAAGCCGAGAAGATACCCGGACGTTATTTTGACGAGAAAGCAAAAAGATAGAGAGAACACGAAGAGATGAAGGAATTACAGCAAGCCCAAAAACAAGACGAATAACAATGAAAGAACCCGAAATAAGCGTAGGAATAGTAAACGCACAAGAAATTCATTTTTCACTGAACGGCAATTTTTTCGCTAAAGGAGAAACAGTCTGTGGTGAACAACAAGTAGCCTTCAGCGAAGGAGGTATTCTGTGGAATGGTAATCTTTACCGCGAACTGACCTTCACTCCACAAGACGAACATGCCTCGTTTTCATTATATGACGTAACCATCGGAATTAATTTCCACTGGGAACGGCAAGAAACCCAAAGTTTTATGGGAACACTGAAACTAGTGGTGGACGAAGGCAAAATCACCGCTATCAATATTCTTCCCGCCGAAGACTATCTGATAAGCGTCATCTCCTCGGAGATGAACGCCACTTCCTCTTTGGAGTTTCTGAAAGCCCATGCCGTGGTATCACGCAGCTGGCTGTTTGCCCAAATAGAGAAACGCAAGGCCTTGAGTGACAAAAACGAAGGCTTTTTCTCCTTTATCAAAACCGATACCGAATACATCCGCTGGTACGACCGCGAAGATCATACCATATTCGATGTTTGCGCCGATGACCATTGCCAACGCTACCAAGGAATAACCAAAGCATCCAGTGCTGCCGTGACCGAAGCAGTAAGAGCCACCCGCGGACAATTGCTGATGTATGAACGCGGCATTTGCGATGCCCGTTTCTCCAAATGCTGCGGAGGAGCAAGCGAGGAATTCGGATACTGCTGGGAAGACAAGAATTATCCCTACTTGTCTACAATCCGTGATGCGGAAGAAGAAGAAAACCGCCCGTTACCCGATCTGACCAAAGAAGAAGAGGCAGAGCGTTGGATACGCACTTCTCCTGTTTCGTTCTGTGACACCCACGATAAAAAAGTCATTTCACAAATTCTGAACAACTACGATCAGGAAACTACAGATTTCTATCGTTGGAAAGTACGTTATTCCCAGGCAGAATTATCCGAACTGATCCGTCAAAATACAAAATCGGATTATGGGGACATCATCGACCTGATTCCTATCCAACGCGGCAAATCCGGACGTATCTGCAAACTGAAAATTGTAGGTTCGCTAAAAACATTGACTATCGGAAAGGAACTGGAAATACGCCGCACTCTATCTTCTTCCCACCTGTTCAGCTCAGCCTTTGTAATAGATAAGGGAGAACTGAAAAACGGCGTTCCCGAATGGTTTCTGCTGACCGGCGCCGGCTGGGGACATGGAGTAGGGCTCTGCCAAATCGGGGCTGCCGTAATGGGAGAACGGGGATATACCTACGATGAAATTCTATTGCATTACTATAAAGGTGCGGACATCCGCCGTTTTTATTAACAGGCCCCGCCCACATGGGCGGGGATTCCATTCGGACTCTTTAAAATGAAAGGAACCATGAAAAACAAGCATACCTCGCCATGGGCATGGATACCCACTCTATACTTTGCACAAGGGCTGCCCTATGTGGCAGTAATGACCATTTCGGTCATAATGTATAAAAGATTAGGCATCAGCAATACCGAATTAGCTTTTTATACCGGCTGGCTCAACCTGCCTTGGGTTATCAAGCCTCTATGGAGCCCTTTCATTGATCTTATCAAGACAAAACGCTGGTGGATTATCACCATGCAACTTTTAATCGGCGCAGGACTGGCGGGCATAGCCTTCACCATCCCCACAGAGCATTTTTTCCAACTCACTTTGGCCGTTTTCTGGTTACTGGCATTCAGCTCCGCCACACACGACATTGCTGCCGACGGCTTTTACATGCTGGCACTGGACTCGCATCGGCAAGCCCTGTTTGTAGGAATCCGCAGTACCTTCTACCGTATTGCAACCATTGCGGAACAAGGATTACTTATCATGCTTGCAGGAAGACTGGAAATAATGACAGATAATATACCATACGCTTGGTCCCTCACCTTTTTTGTATTGGCCGGACTTTTCCTTGGAATATGGATTTATCATAAGTTTGTTCTTCCCTGTCCGGATTCAGATCATACTTCCAAAGAAGTTTCCGCTTCCAATCTGCTCAAAAAGTTCTTTGGTACTTTTGCCAGTTTCTTTCAAAAAAAGCAGGCAGGCATTGCCATTCTTTTCATGTTACTCTACCGTTTGCCCGAAGCTCAACTGGCAAAAATGTGCATTCCTTTCCTTATAGACCCCGTTGAAAAAGGTGGTTTGGGGCTGACAACCGAAGAAATAGGTTTCGTACAAGGTACTGTCGGCATCATCGGACTTACCCTAGGAGGTATTTTAGGAGGAATAGCCGTAGCCCGTAACGGTTTGAAACAATGGCTCTGGCCGATGGTATGGGCCATTTCCTTACCCGATTTAGTCTATGTTTATCTCAGCTATATCCAGCCTGATTCTTTATATCTCATCAATATTTGCATCTTTATAGAGCAATTCGGTTACGGATTCGGTTTCACAGCCTATATGCTCTACCTTATTTATTTTGCAGACGGAGAACATAAAACAGCACATTATGCCATTTGTACCGCATTTATGGCATTAGGCATGATGATTCCGGGAATGGCTGCCGGCTGGCTTCAGGAACAGATGGGATACACCCATTTCTTTATATGGATTATGATATGCTGCGTTATCACCTTCGGAGTAACGGCTCTGCTAAAAATTGATCCGGAGTTCGGCAAGAAGAAAGGTTGATCCGACCTTTATTTCAGCCTGTCCTCGGAAAGACAGGCGGATTGTGGCTCTCTGGAAGGAATCAGGGAGGGTGTCGCAGATATGTACACGCTGGCCCGCACACAAAAAACATATGGTTCTTTTCAGAGTTCATTCTCAAACATAGCGGCACAGTTGGGAAGGGTCCGTTAGAAATTCTGAAATTATAGGCTCCGCACTTCAGCATTTGTTTTAATTCGTTTTTCCCTCCTCCTTTCATTTACCGTCAAAACGCCCTGCCGGTGGGTGTTCCGGTGATGAAGGGACATCCCGTCATTGTCCTTTCATCCTCCTTTCCGCGTAAGCGTCTCGTAAGCGTCTCCGCGATTCTATATAGTATATTAAAAGTAAAAAGTCTAATGATCCCTTTTTAGTCATTAGCCTTTTCCCATCTGTCAGGAAGCAGTTGCCTGTATTTTTCCAGTGGTGTATTCGGTTGCCATTCGGCAGTTCTGTTTATGATATCCGTGAGATACTCAAACAGATTCACTTTATTCATCCTACAAGTAAGTGCTATCGTGTATAGTATGGCGCCCCGTTCGGCTCCCTTATGGCTGCCGAAGAACAATGAGTTTTTTCTTGATAAGGATATGTAGCGGTTCATCCGTTCAACTATATTGTTGTCCAGGTAAGTGTCACCATAATTAAAGATGTCCACCACGGCATTCCACTCATTGCGAAGATAGGTGATAGCTTCCTTCAGTTCGCTCTTAGGCAACAAATCTCCCCGTTCTTCTATATCATCAAGCACATCTTTTATTTCTCCGAGTATGTCCGGCGCATACTTTTTCCGATGGACAAGATTCTGTTCTACCGTCCATCCGTCAACCCCGATCTTATGCTTATGTTCATTTTGATAAAGTGTGTTTATCATCTCCACGATTCTTTTTGCATCCGGGTCATCCTCACCGCAATCTATAAATTTCCGTTTTATATGTTGCAGGCACGGAATGCGTGTGATATGGGGATAAGCATCGCTTTCGAGTTTCCGGTAAGGTGAGTATCCGTCGCTTTGTATGATACCTTTGCAACCGCCTAATTCGTTAAGAATAACTTTTTCAGAGCGGGAGCCGTCATCATAGAGCAGGTATATCATCCTGGTGTTTATGCCCACAACCACCCAGAGGTATCCCTTGCGGACTCCTTTTCCCTTGCTGTTCTTTTCCGGGACGAGTATTTTGTAATAGGTTTCGTCG
>ENA-OZUY01000595-OZUY01000595.1-human-gut-metagenome-genome-assembly--contig:-NODE-595-length-12900-cov-4.669988_pt1 | contig 12900 bp, 10 predicted proteins | sample MGYA00243443_ERZ654041 | MGnify/ENA primary metagenome ERZ654041 (study PRJEB26926, sample SAMN06164880) | human gut metagenome | biome: ENVO:00009003; feature: ENVO:2100002; material: ENVO:00002003... | reverse complement strand
AGGATCTGGGACAGGCGATTGCGCGGGACGAGCCGCTTTTGCAGGTGGCGCACGCCATCTGTCGCTGGCACCACGAGCGCTGGGACGGCAATGGCTACCCCGACCGGCTGAAAGGGGATGAGATTCCCATTGCGGCGCAGGTGGTGGCACTGGCAGACGTATACGACGCTTTGACCAGCGAGCGCTGCTATAAGCACGCCTACGACCACGACACCGCGCTGCGCATGATCCTGAACGGCGAGTGCGGCGCGTTCAACCCGCTGCTGCTGGGCTGCCTGCGAGAGTCCTCGGAGCAGCTGCGCACCGAGCTGGCCCGATCGGAGTGGGACCGGGGCTTCCGGCAGGAGACCCACCGCCTTTCCGAGGAAATTTTGCACCGGGAGGCGCTGCCCCGGGAGAACCGCTCCCAGCTGCTGCTGGAACAGGAAAAGGAACGCACGGATTTCTACGCCGCCCAGTGCGGCGGCATCCGGTTCGACCACGACCTGCTGGCCGGCAGCGTGACGGTGTATGACTACCATGCCGAGCCCATGCAGCAAAAAAAGGTAACCGATTTTGCGCAGGGCAAGGGGCTCAGCTTTTTGAACGAACAGGATCGGCGCAAGCTTTCCAAGGCCATTAGCCGCGCCACGCCGGAAGCGCCGGACGTGGTGCTGCCGGTCATGGTGCAGCGAGATGGGAAGCCGCACCTGCACCGGATGGCGCTGCATACCATCTGGAGCGGTGCCGGGGTGCGCCGCTGCGTGAACGTGCTGGGGCACCTCACCGATGAACAGCACCGCGTGGAGCATCAGGCAGAGCTGCTGACCGCCATCGACCCGGAGGAGAACCCCACTCATTTCCTGCGGCGGCTGCAGGGCATCTTTGATGTGGTGCGTCTGGTAGACCCGGAGCACCGCAAGGTGCTTGCGCTGGACAGTGACGGCATCCTGACCGAAAAGCCCGGCAATTGCCACATGGTATGGAACAAGGATACCCGGTGCGAAAACTGCATCTCCGCCAAGGCCTATGCCCGCAAGACCATTCTGAATAAGATTGAGTTCAAGGACGAGGAAGCCTATTTTGTCATTTCCAAGTATATCGAGGTAGGCGGCAGGGGCTGTATGCTGGAAATGGTCACTCGGCTGACGGAGGGCCGCTGGCTGGATATGGGCGGCCACCGTCTGCTGCTGGACCGCTGCAACGGAATGGAGCGCAGCGCCTTCGTAGACCCCCTGACCGGAGCCTACACCCGCCGCTATTTTGATAAGTTCCTTGCCGGGGGCGAGATGCACGGCGGTGTAGCGATGATCGATGTGAACCAGTTCAAGTCGGTCAACGACAGCTTTGGACATCTGGTGGGAGACGAAGCATTGCAGACCGTGGCCGCAGCCATGCAGAGCTGTCTGCGTCAGACTGATATCCTGATCCGCTATGGCGGCGATGAGTTTTTGCTGCTGATGCCCCAGAACTGCCCTGACGGCGTAGAAAGCGTCATCCGACGGGTGCAGAACGCTGTGCAGGCGGCACGGGTGCCCAGCCACCCGGAGCTCCGGCTTTCGGTAAGCATTGGCGGCGTGTGCAATGTGCAGCCCCTGACCGAGGCCATCCGGCAGGCCGATGCCCGGATGTACTGCAATAAAGAAAACGGTGAGCAGGTGTTATAACCGCAGCTGACAACAAAAAAGAGACAGGCGACCCTTTCCGGGAAGCCTGTCTCCTCTTTTTTTCAAAGAAATCTTTTATTTCCGCTGCCGGGCGGCGATCTGCGCGGCAGTGGGCGGGATATCGCCCTGCGCGGCCTTTTCCAGCTGGCTCAGGCGGCGATCCAGATCGGTGAGCCGCTGCGAGACGATGTCCGGCAGATCCTGCTGGTCCAGATCGTCGGCGGGGTTCACCGCCTTGTTGTTGATGCGCACCACCTCGGCGGGCACGCCCACGGCGGTGCAGTTAGCGGGCAGGTTGCGCAGCACCACGCTGCCCGCACCGATGCGGGCGTTATCCCCGATGAACACCGGGCCCAGCACCTTGGTGCCCGCGCCGATAAGCACGTTGTTGCCCAAGGTGGGGTGGCGTTTGCCGGTATCCTTGCCGGTACCGCCCAGCGTTACCCCGTGGTAGATGGTGCAGTTATCCCCGATCTCGCAGGTCTCACCGAACACGATGCCCATGCCGTGGTCGATGAACAGACACTTGCCGATGGTGGCACCCGGGTGAATCTCGATGCCGGTGCGGTGGCGGCCATGCTGGCTGACCCACCGTGCCAGAAAAAAGTGCTTGTGCTCGTACAGCCAGTGCGCGATACGGTGATACACCAGAATGTGGAATCCCGGGTACAGCAGCATTACCTCCAGCACGCTGCGTGCGGCGGGGTCCTTGCGCTGGATGTTCCGCGCGTCCTCAAGTAAACCCATGCGGAAAACCTCTCTTTCCCATAAACACCCGCCCACGCGGCGGGGCTCTCCCTTTACCGTATTATAATAGCACAGCAGGAGACGAAAGTACAGTGCTGTACTAGGGATTGTGGAACAAAATGGCATTTATTTTGCCGTGTGACCCGGGTTTTGGGTAGAGTGTCCAAAATTCGGCGAGAGATGCCAGAAACCTTTTAGCACCTGATTTTGCGCACAGCCATTGACACATTTTGCGGTTCTATGATAAAATAATACGAATGAAAACGCAACCATCAAGAAAAGGAGAAACACCATGCTGTGCAGCGCCCAGAACCCGAAACTGAACAAGCAGTTCGCGTCCGGTTTTGCCGTGGCTTCGTTGTTTCCTTTTTTGCGCAATGAGCTTTTCCCTTTGCGGGGAAAAGTTTTTTTTTGCCCGTTTTCGGGCGCCTGACACACAAAAATATCATTACAGGAGGGAACCGCGATGCTGCTGACAAACGCTGTGAACACCGAGGGACGGCCGCTCGAGATCTATGTAAAGGATGGCAAAATCGCTGCCGTAGGGCAGGATCTTTCCGCCCTTGCCGCCGAGAACGAGACGGTGGTGGATGCCGGTGGGCTGACTGTGCTGCCCGCATTTGTGGATCTGCACTGCCACTGGCGCACCCCGGGCTTTGAGTACAAGGAGGACATCGAGACCGGCAGCCGCGCCGCTGCCGCCGGCGGCTACACCTTTGTAAACCTGATGCCCAACACAAAGCCCGTCTGCTCCTCTGCCGCACAGGCAGCCATGGTGGAGCAGAAGGCCGCCGAGGTGGGCCTGTGCGATGTGAACCAGACCGTCTCCATCACCGAGAACTTTGACGGTGTGAGCATCGACCACCTCAAGACCCTGCCCGCCAGTGTGAAGTTCATCACCGAGGACGGCCACGGCGTGCAGGATAACGCCACCATGGCGCGGGCATTTGCCATCTGCACCCAAAAGGATATCACGGTCATGAGCCACGCCGAGGATATGGAGATCAGCCCGTGGGACTACCGTCTGGCCGAGGATATCGAGACGGTGCGCAACTGCTGGCTGAGCGAGTACTACCAGACCCGGCTGCATATGTGCCATGTGTCCACCCGGGGCGCGCTGGACGCCATCCGCATGGCAAAACTGCGGGGCGCACCGGTCACCTGTGAGGTGACCCCCCACCACCTGTGGTTTACCAACGATACCTGCGACTACCGGGTCAACCCGCCCATCCGCACCGCCGATGACGTGGAGGCACTGGTGGAGGGCATCCGCACCGGCATCGTGGACGCCATTGCCACTGACCATGCACCTCACTCTGAAGAGGACAAGCTGAAGGGCATGGCCGGTATGGTGGGCAGCGAGACTGCCTTCGGTGTGTGCTACACCAAGCTCTGCAAGCAGGAGGGTCTGCCGCTGGAGCTGCTGGTGCACCTGATGAGCACCCGCCCCGCCGAGATCCTGGGTCTTGCCAAGGGTCAGCTGGAGCCTGGCTTTGATGCCGACTTTGTGCTGGTGGATCTGGACACCCCCTACACGGTGGAAAAGGAAAAGCTGCACTCCAAGAGCCATAATACCCCCTTTGACGGTGCGCAGCTTTACGGCAAGGTGTTTGCCACCATCAAGGCCGGTAAGATCACCTATCAGGCCGAGGAGTAAAACCCATAGTTACAATTCATTTTCTATAAATACGACTTACAGGAGGACACCCAAATGACGAACATGGACAAACTGTACGAAGCTGTGGAAGCCCGCGGCCCGGTGTGCGTGGGTCTGGACACCGACTTCAGCTACCTGCCTGCCGATTTTGTGGACAGCACCCTGACCAAGGGCGAGAACATCGTGCGCTTCAACAAGAAGCTCATCGATGCCACCAAGGCTGTGGCTGGCTGCTACAAGGTGCAGATCGCTTACTATGAGTCTCTGGGCATGGAGGGCATGAAGGCCTACGCCGACACCCTGAAGGCTGTGCGCGAGGCCGGTGTGCCGGTGATCGCGGACATCAAGCGCGGTGACATTGCCAAGACCGCCGAGATGTACGCCATGGGTCACTTCACCGGCGATTTTGAGAGCGACTTCGTTACGCTGGCACCCTATATGGGTCTGGACTCCATCAGCCCCTACCTGCCCTATGCCGAAAAGCAGGGCAAGGGTATGTTCGTACTCTGCCGCACCTCCAACGGCGGTGCCAAGGACTTTGAGTACGAGAAGCTGGCCGACGGCCGCCACGTCTACGATCTGGTGGGCGACAAGCTGAATGCGCTGGGCAAGGACTACATGGGCGAGCACGGCTACTCCTCCATCGGTCTGGTCATCGGCGGCACCCACATCGAGGAAGCCACCGAGATCCGCGCAAAGTATCAGGACAGCTTCTTCCTGATCCCCGGCTACGGCGCACAGGGCGGCAAGGCTGAGGATATTGCCCAGTACCTGACCAAGGGCAACGGCGGCGTGGTCAACTCCAGCCGCGGCATCCTGCTGGCTTACAAAAAGCAGCCGGGCACTGCCTTTGACGAGGCCGCTTACAACGAGTGTGTGAACATGAAGGAGGCCATTGCTCATGCGTGCAGCCTGCTGTGAAGCCACCGTCCTGCGCAATGAGGTCATTGCCCCGGACATCCGCCTGCTGACCGTGGTGTGGCCGGACCGCGACCATGCCCCCCACGCAGGCCAGTTCTTCACCCTGCGCTCCTGGGGCGCAGATGAAGCGCCCTTCCTGTCCCGTCCCATCAGCGTGCACCGCTGGAACCCGGACAGCAGCACCATCGAGTTTTTGTATCAGGTTGTGGGCGAGGGCACCGAGAAGCTGGCACAGCTCAAGCAGCAGGATACCTTCCAGCTTACCGGCCCTATGGGCAACGGCTTTGATGTGCCGGACATCCTGAGCAAGTACAAAAAGATCGCCGTGGTGGGCGGCGGCATCGGCACTGCGCCCATGTTCCAGCTTACTCGCGAGCTGGCCGCTGCCGGGGTAAAGCCGGATGTGTTCTTCGGCTTCCGCGACACCCCCTACTGCATGGAGGAGTACCGCAGCATCGCAAACCTCGTCAAGGTGTCCACCGACACCGGCGCGGTGGGCTTCCATGGCTTTGTCACCCAGCTGTACGACCCCGCTGATTACGACGTGGTGCTGGTGTGCGGCCCCACCGTGATGATGAAGAACGCCGCCCGCCTGTGTGCCGAAAAAGACACCCCCTGCTTTGTGAGCATGGAAAAGAAGATGGCCTGCGGCATTGGTGCCTGCCTTGGCTGCACCTGCGAGACCAAGGGCGGCGAGGGCAAGAGCGTGTGCAAGAACGGCCCTGTATTTGATGCAACGGAGGTGTTCTTCTGATGGCAGACCTGAAAACCAACCTGCTGGGCTTTGTGATGAACAGCCCGGTCATCGGCGCATCCGGCACCGTGGGCTACGGTGTGGAGTACGAGGAGCTGGCCGATTTTGCTAAAATCGGCGGCATCTCCGGCAAGGGGCTTACCCTGCACGGCCAGTACGGCAACAAGGGCGAGCGCCTGTGGGAGACCCCCTCCGGCCTCATCAACAGCATCGGCCTGCAGAACCCCGGCGTGCAGCACTTTATTGACGTGGAACTGCCCGAGATGCTGGAACTGAAGCAGAAGTACGGCACGGTGGCCATTGCAAACCTTGGCGGCCACAGCGAGGAAGAGTATGTGGAAGGCGCTGCGATGCTGAGCGAGAGCGCAGTGGACATCGTGGAGCTGAACATCTCCTGTCCCAACGTCAAGGTGGGCGGCATGGCCTACGGCGTGAAAGCCGAAGCTGCCGGTGAGGTGGTGCGTATGGTGCGCGCTGCCTGCAAAAAGCCCCTGATGGTCAAGCTGAGCCCGCAGGCCGAGAACATCCCCGAGATGTGCAAGGCTGTGGAAGCCGCCGGTGCGGACGCCATCAGCCTGACCAACACCTTCCAGGCCTGCGCCATTGATCTGGAAAAGCGCCGCCCGGTGTTCAACAACATCTTTGCCGGTCTGTCCGGCCCGGCGGTGCGCCCCATCGCCCTGCGCATGGTTTGGCAGGCCGTGGGTGCGGTGAACATCCCGGTGGTGGGTCTGGGCGGCATTGCCACCGGCCGTGACGCACTGGAGTTCATCATGGCAGGTGCCACCGCAGTGCAGGTGGGTGCCGCAAACTTTGCAAACCCCCGCGCTATGGAGACCATTGCGGACGAGATGGCAGCATGGATGGACAAGAACGGCGTGAAAACGCTGGACGAGATCCGCGGCTGCGCCCGTCATGCAGAATAAAAACTGATATATCCATAAAATATCTACAATTATGCGCATAAAATAAAACTTAACGCATAAATTTGCAAATAGTGTAAAAGCGTGGTACAATACCACCCAAAGGAATATACACCACTGAAAAGAGAGGGAGAAGTACAATGAGTGAAGCACTTGAAATTCTGAAGAGCTGTGACGCATTTCTGGAGGGTCACTTCCTGCTGTCCTCCGGCCGGCACTCCGGCGCATACTGCCAGATGGCTTATCTGCAGCAGTACCCGGACCGCTGCGCCGAGGTGATGAAGGCTGTGGCTGATAAGGTCAAGGAGATGGACGTGGACGTCATCGTCGGCCCTGCCATGGGCGGCATCGTGTACGCCTACGAGCTGGCCCGCCAGACCGGCAAGCGCGCTATCTTTACCGAACGCGTGGACAACGTGATGTGCCTGAAGCGCTTTGCCATCCACCCGGGTGAAAAGTGCATCATCGCCGAGGACGTGGTGACCACCGGCATCTCCTCTCTGGAGACCAAGCGCGTCATCGAAGAGGCCGGCGGCATTTGCCTTGGCATCACCTGTGTGGTGGACCGCACCAAGCCTGAGGCTCCGTCTCCCATCCCCATTCTGGCCAGCGCCCTGAAGCTGGACCTGCCCAACTATACCCCGGAGGAGTGCCCCATCTGCAAGGAGGGCAAGCTGCCGCTGGTGCATCTGGGCAGCCGCAAGATGAAGCAGGAAGCAAAGCAGACCCTGTAAACTGAAAGCTTTTGTTGAAACGAGGAAAACTATGAACGCATATCTTCTTTTGGCAAACGGCATGGTCTTTGCCGGACAGTCCGTGGGCGCGCAGGGCGTGACCGTGGGCGAGGTGGTGTTCTCCACCGGCATGGTGGGCTTTCAGGAGACCCTGACCGACCCCAGCTACTACGGCCAGATCATCACCCAGACCTATCCCCTCATCGGCAACTACGGCATGAACCACGATGACATGGAGTCCGACCGCATCTGGGCAAAGGGCTACATTGTGCGCGAAGCCTGCACCACCCCCTCCAACTGGCGCTGTGAGGAGACGCTGGACAGCTTTTTGAAAAAGAACAACACCATCGGCATCGAGGGCATCGACACCCGCCACCTGACCCGCATCATCCGGGAGAGCGGCGTGATGAACGGTGCCATCCTGACCACCTTTGACCCCGCCGACCCGGCCAACAAGGCCGAGACCGAGGCACTGCTGGCCGAGATCCGCGCCTATGCCGTGACCGATGCTGTGAAGAACGTGACTTGCGCCGCACCCGAGGTGTTCAACCCGGAAGGCGAGACCCATATCGTGCTGATGCACTACGGCTGTAAGCGCAACATCGTGCGCTGCCTTGTCAAGCGCGGCTGCAAGGTGACCGTGATGCCCGCCTTTGCAACGGCAGAGGAAATCAAAGCCCTTGCCCCGGACGGCATCATGCTGTCCAACGGCCCCGGCGACCCCGCCGAGCCGGTGGAAATCATCGAGAACCTCAAGCACATCTTTGAGTTGAACATCCCCACCTTCGGCATCTGTCTGGGTCACCAGCTGTCCGCACTGGCAGCCGGTGCCAAGACCATGAAGCTGAAGTACGGCCACCGCGGTGCCAACCAGCCTGTGACCGACTTTGAGTCCGGCCGCACCTTTATCACCAGCCAGAACCACGGCTATGCGGTCGTGGGCGAGGAGCTGCCCGCCGAGATGGGCGAGGTGGCACAGGTGAACGCCAACGATGGCACCTGCGAGGGCATCAAGTACAAAAAGTGGAACTGCTTTACCGTACAGTTCCACCCGGAAGCAAACGGCGGCCCCAAGGACACCGAATTCCTGTTCGACCGCTTCCTGAACAACGTCAAAGCAGCAAAGGAGGCACGCTGAAATGCCGAAGGACCCCAGAATCAAAAAAGTGCTGGTCATTGGCTCCGGCCCTATCATCATTGGTCAGGCTGCGGAGTTTGACTACTCCGGCACGCAGGCCTGCCGCGCCCTGAAAGCAGAGGGCATCGAGACCGTTCTGCTGAACTCTAACCCCGCTACCATCATGACCGACCCGGACGTGGCCGACCATGTGTATATCGAGCCCATGACGCTGGAAGTCGTGGAGCGCATTCTGGACATCGAAAAGCCGGACTCCGTGCTGCCCAACCTCGGCGGTCAGATGGGTCTGAACCTGTCCATGGAGCTGGCACGCTCCGGTTATCTGGACCGCACCGGCATCCGTCTGCTGGCCTGCAATCCCGAGACCATCGACCGTGCCGAGGATCGCGAGCTGTTCAAGGAGACCATGGAAAAGCTGCATCAGCCCATCATCCCCTCTGAGGTGGTGGAGAACCTGCAGGACGCACTGGACTGCGCCGACCGCATTGGCTACCCGGTCATCGTGCGCCCGGCCTTTACCATGGGCGGCACCGGCGGCGGCATCTGCGAGACCCGCGAAAAGCTGATCGAGATCGGCACCAACGGCCTGCGCCTTTCTCCCATCCATCAGATCTTGGTGGAAAAGTGCATCGCCGGCTGGAAAGAGATCGAGTACGAGGTGATGCGTGACCACAAGGGCAACGTGATCACCGTATGTAACATGGAAAACCTCGACCCCGTGGGCATCCACACCGGTGACTCGGTGGTTGTGGCTCCCTCCCAGACTCTGACCGACCACGAGTACCAGATGCTGCGTACCGCCGCACTGGATATCATCACCGAGCTGGGCATCGAGGGCGGCTGCAACTGCCAGTTCGCTCTGAAGCCGGACAGCTTCGACTACGCGGTCATCGAGGTCAACCCCCGTGTGTCCCGCTCCTCTGCGCTGGCTTCCAAGGCTACCGGCTACCCCATTGCCAAGGTGGCGACCAAGATCGCCATCGGCTACACGCTGGACGAGATCACCAACGACGTTACCGGCAAGACCTGCGCCTGCTTCGAGCCTGCGCTGGACTACATCGTGGTCAAGTACCCGAAGTGGCCCTTTGATAAGTTCGTCTACGCCGACAAGTCTCTGGGTACCCAGATGATGGCCACCGGCGAGGTCATGGGCATCGGCTCCAATCTGGAGGAATCCCTGCTCAAGGGCATCCGCTCTCTGGAGGTAGGCGCGAACCACATCTACCATCACAAATTCGACGACATGACCACGGAGGAGCTGCTGGACTATATCAGCGTGTTCCGCTCCGACAACATCTTCGCCATTGCGGAAATGGTCTACCGGGGTGTCACCGTGGAGCAGATTCATGAAATTACAGCCATCGACGTGTATTTCCTGAACGCCATCAAGCGGATTGTGGACATGGAGGAATACCTGAAGCTCCATACCAAAGAGCCGGAAGCCCTTCTGGACGCCAAGAAGATGGGCTTCAGCGACAAATATGTAAGCCGGCTGTGGAAATGCTCTGAGACGGACGTGTCTGATTTCCGCAGAAAACACGGTATGTTCCCGGCCTTCCGTATGGTGGACACCTGCCACACCGGCGCGTATATCCCCTACTTCTACTCCTCCTACACCGGCGGGAACGTCTCCCGGCTGACGAACAAAAAGAAGATCGTGGTGCTGGGCGCAGGCCCCATCCGCATCGGTCAAGGCGTGGAATTCGACTACTCCACCGTCCACGCCGTCATGACCATCAAAAAGGCGGGCTACGAGGCCATCATCATCAACAATAACCCCGAGACCGTCTCCACCGACTACACCACCGCCGACAAGCTGTATTTTGAGCCTTTGACTCCCGAGGATGTCATGAACATCATCGACTTTGAAAAGCCCGACGGCGTGATCGCGTCTCTGGGCGGTCAGACCGCCATCAATCTGGCCCAGCCCCTCCATGACCGGGGCGTGAAGATCATCGGCACCGGCTGCGAGGCCATCGACAGAGCCGAAAACCGGGACGCCTTTGAAAAGCTCCTGAAAGAGCTGGACATCCCCCAGCCCAAGGGAAAGGCCGTCACCAAAATCGAGGACGGTCTCGCGGCGGCGAATGAGATCGGCTACCCCGTGCTGGTACGTCCCAGCTTCGTGCTGGGCGGCCGCGCCATGCAGATCGTGGCAAACGAGACCCAGCTGCGCCATTACCTGAAAAGCGCCGTGGAGATCGACGAGGACAAGCCCGTTCTGGTAGACAAATACATTCAGGGCCGTGAAGTGGAGATCGACGCCATCTGCGACGGCCGGGACGTGTTCGTCCCCGGCATCATGGAGCTGGTGGAGCGCACCGGCGTTCACTCCGGCGACTCCATCTCCGTCTACCCCTCCTTCTCCATCTCCGACAAGGTCAAGGGCATCATTCTGCAATACGCCAAAAAGCTGGGTCTGGGCATCGGCATTGTCGGCCTGTTCAACGTGCAGTTCATTGTGGATCCGGAGGACAACGTGTCCGTCATCGAGGTCAACCCCCGTTCCTCCCGCACGGTACCCTTCCTGAGCAAGGCCACGGGCTACAGCCTTGCGGACATCGCCACCGACGTGATTCTGGGTCTGAGCCTGAAGGAGCAGGGCTTCTTCGACATCTACCCCGCCGAAAAGGAGCGCTGGTACGTCAAAGCGCCGGTGTTCTCCTTCAATAAAATTCGCGGTCTGGACGCCTATCTGACTCCCGAAATGAAGTCCACCGGCGAGGCCATCGGCTATGACCGCACCATGACCCGTGCCCTGTACAAGGCGCTGCAGGCCTCCGGCATGAAGCTGCAGAACTACGGCACCGTGCTTGCCACCATCGCCGACCGAGACAAGGAGGAAGCGCTGCCCCTGATCCGCCGGTTCTACCGTCTGGGCTTCAACATCGAGGCCACCGCCGGAACTGCCACATTCCTGAAGGAAAACGGCATCCGCACCCATGTTCTGGGCAAGATCAGCGACGGAAGCGACGAAATTCCCAACGCCCTGCGTCAGGGACACATTGCCTACGTCATCAACACCCGCGACCCCGGCTCCAGCGGCCGGGACGGCACGAAGATCCGCCGGATCGCCACGGAGCACAATGTGACGCTGTTTACCGCATTGGACACCATCCGGGTTCTGCTGGATGTGCTGGAAGAAACCACGCTGACCATCTCCACGATAGATGCTTGACGTGCAACCCAATTCCCGGAAGGAGCGACCATGAAACAGAGCATTTTCACAATCCTATCCAACACCCCCCTGACGGACTGCGTCTACAAAATGGTGCTTTCCGGCGACACCTCCGCCATTACCGCCCCGGGGCAGTTTGTCAACATTCAAATCACCGGGAAATTCCTCCGCCGTCCCATTTCCGTGTGCGACTATGACGGGGATACCCTCACCATCGTCTACAAGGTGGTGGGCAAGGGTACGGAAATTCTCTCCCGGATGGTTCCCGAGGAGAAGCTGGACATCCTGACCGGCCTTGGCAACGGCTACGACCTCGCCCCCGCCGGGAACAGCCCCGTCTTACTGGGCGGCGGCGTGGGCGTCCCGCCGCTGTACCACCTTGCAAAACGGCTGCTTGCCATGGGCAAGCAGGTAACGGTGATTCTGGGCTTCAACACCCAATCGGAAGTGTTCTATGAAGCCGAATTCCGGGCGCTGGGCTGCCGGGTGATCGTCGCCACCGCCGACGGAAGCTATGGCGTCAAGGGCTTCGCCACCACGCCCCTGAACGATCTTAATTATTCCTATTTCTACACCTGCGGCCCGGAGCCGATGCTCAAGGCGGTGTATAAAGCCACCCGCACCTCCGGCCAGATGAGCTTTGAGGAACGGATGGGCTGCGGTTTCGGTGCCTGCATGGGCTGCTCCTGCAAGACCCTCACGGGATACAAGCGCATCTGCAAGGACGGCCCCGTCATGCGGAAGGAGGAAATTCTATGGGAAGCCTGAGCGTGAACCTCTGTGGCATCGGGCTGGACAACCCGGTCATCCCCGCCTCCGGCACCTTTGGCTACGGTTATGAGTTTGCCGAACTGTACGACATTAACTGCCTTGGCACCTTCTCCTTCAAGGGAACCACGAAAGAACCCCGTTTTGGAAATCCCACGCCCCGCATCGCCGAGTGTACCGGCGGCATGATCAACGCCGTGGGGCTGCAAAATCCCGGCGTGGACAAAGTCATATCCGAAGAACTCCCGAAGCTGAAAGCCTGCTTCCACAAGCCCGTCATGGCCAACGTCTCCGGCTTTTCCGTGGCGGATTACGCCTACACCTGCGAAAGGCTGGACAAAGAGGAACAGGTGGGCTGGCTGGAAGTCAACGTCAGCTGCCCCAATGTTCACGGCGGCGGCATGAGCTTCGGCACCTGCCCGGAAGCCGCCGCA
>ENA-OZUY01000593-OZUY01000593.1-human-gut-metagenome-genome-assembly--contig:-NODE-593-length-12908-cov-5.176768_pt1 | contig 12908 bp, 9 predicted proteins | sample MGYA00243443_ERZ654041 | MGnify/ENA primary metagenome ERZ654041 (study PRJEB26926, sample SAMN06164880) | human gut metagenome | biome: ENVO:00009003; feature: ENVO:2100002; material: ENVO:00002003... | reverse complement strand
AGAGAAATTGCGCGATAAGTATGATGTGACGATTGCCGAAGCGCCAGACTTTAGAGGTGAGCGCCGCGTCTATACCATGCGCTCCGTTGACCATGAAGCAGAGGCCGCCATTGACGCATACGAAGCCGAGTTTGGCGCAGACGGCACGAGGGTGTTCCGCGATCCTGCCGCAGAGCAGCCACAGCCCACGGTGGCAGAGCTGTTTGAACAGTATAAGCTGACCGTAGGCAACGCGCTTGTCGCGGACGACGCTTTCCTCAACGCCTGCCGCAACTCTGACCGGGAGAACGCCTATCTGGAGGGGGCGGCGGCCATCCGGCGCATCGTCATGGCGTCTGAGGATTTGCAGCTCACACGACTCTATTTCGATATGCCCGCGTTCCACAACCGGCTCCATCAGGAGCTTTTGGACGAGCTTTACCCCACGCTGGCAACCACGGTCACGTCCTCACCCTACAAGGTCACGCAGGCGGACATTGACGCGGCCTTGCAGAGCTGGAACGGCAGGATTGAAAGCAAGCACGCAGTTGTCCGCTATATGAAAGATCATGCCCGCGACAGGGATACCGCCGCATGGCTGGCAGCGGAATACGGCGTAGGCGACAGCTCCAAGCCGCTGCAAATCTCCGTGGGCAATTCCGAGCCGGTCACGCTGTCATGGGCAAAGGTGCAGCGGCGTATTGCGCAGCTCATTCAATCCGACAACTTCTACACCGAGCAGGAACAGGACAACTTTGACAATATTGACCCCATCGCCATCCGGGAAGCGCTTGCTGAACGCGGTATTGTAAATGGGCAGGTTGTGGATGCGGAGGCTAATCGCAACAGCCCCTTCGTCCGGCAGGTCATGGCGGATGTAGAGCGGATCGCGGCGCAGGAAGCGCAGGCGGCGCACATGGACTCACCGGACCGTTTTTCCATCCGTCTGCACCCCAACGAGGGCGGCATTACCGGCATCTGGGACTCGGCCCTTGACCGCTTCTATGAGGAGGGTAGGCAGGTGCTTCGCTTCGCGGAGCAATCTAACGCCATTGACTACCTCTCCAGTATTCAGCGCAGCCGCGGTATGGAGCCGGACGCGCCGGTTTTCACAACGCCGCTGGGGAATGCCTATCGCATGGGCGACGGCTTTTCTTCCACCGCAGCCGAACAGCGGGATACTCTGATGGTGGTCGAGCGTGTAGACGAAGATAATGTTTGGTACACTCTGCCAAGCGTCCCGGAGCAGGAAACGGTCAGCGTAGACCGCACCGTTTTTGAGCGTTACCTCGACACCGGCTATTTCTTCGCTGCGGAGCAGACGCAACCTGTCAAGGAGATCACTGCCGAAAACGAACAGGAAAACATGATTTTCCGTGCGCCGTATGCCGTGGGCGATACCGTCTATCTGGACAACACCCCCTTTGAGATCACGGAGGTCGGCGCGCTCAATGTGCAGCTTCGTGACCCTGCGCTCCGCTATCCCGTATTCCGCGCCGAAAGCCGCGAGAATTTTGAACGGCTGCTGCGCCGGGATGAGCGGAACGTCGCCATAACAAATTTCCTTCCCGCACGGAGCAGAAACGACGACCTCCGTGACCTCCTGATGAACGGCATCCTCACGCCTGACATCCGGGACGAGGTGCGGGAGCTGTTCCGGCAGGGCGAGGGCAACGCCGCCATCGGTGCGTATCTTTCCAACGTTTTCGCCGCGTCGGACGCGGACACCATGACGCTGGAGGACGGCACCGAGGCAGATTTCATCACCTCAAGAAGCGGCTTTCAGGCGCAGGTGCATGGGGAAAAGGGCGTACACGCCCTCGGATTGTTGTGGCCGGACGCCGCTCCCGTGCTGCGCGCCGTTTTTCTGGAGGAAGCGCAGGCGCAGAGCCGGACACAGGCACAGCCTGAACCAGATATTTCTCTTCCTGAACAGCCAGCATCGGAGGCGACTGAACCGGAGCAGCCGCAGTTTACCACGGAAACCGTAGCGTTTTACCCCGGCGAGAAAAACAACCTCCCCTATGATGTAGAGATTCGCACCCTGCGCTTTGACGAGCCGGAACATGACCCGCCCGCACCGCTGCCGCCTGCGGAAAACTTCCGTATCACGGATGACAATTTAGGCATCGGCGGCGCAAAGGCGAAGTTCCGGGCGAATATGGCGGCAATCAATCTCCTGAAGGAGCTGGAGTTTGAGGGCGCACAGGCCACGCCTGAACAGCAGGAAATTCTCTCCCGCTATGTCGGCTGGGGAGGTTTGGCAGATGCTTTTGATGAAAGCAAGGATAACTGGAAAGACGAATTTGCGGAGCTGTACGCCGCGCTATCCCCGGAGGAATACGCCGCCGCCAGAGCTTCCACGCTGAACGCTCACTACACCAGCCCCACGGTTATCAAGGCAATCTATGAGGCTGTCGGCAGCATGGGCTTCCAGACCGGCAACATCTTGGAGCCTGCCATGGGCGTCGGAAACTTTTTCGGGCTTCTCCCGCAGGAGATGCAAGGAAGCCGCTTGTACGGTGTGGAGCTGGACAGCATCACCGGCAGAATCGCCAAGCAGCTCTATCCCAAGGCAGATATTACCGTGGCAGGCTTTGAAACCACCGACAGACGGGATTTCTTCGACCTTGCCATCGGCAACGTGCCCTTTGGACAGTACCAGGTCAACGACCGGGCTTACAACAAGCTCGGTTTTTCCATCCATGACTACTTTTTCGCCAAAACGCTGGATCAGGTGCGTCCGGGCGGCGTGATCGCCTTTGTGACCTCCCGCTATACGATGGACAAACAATCTCCCGAAGTCCGTAAGTACATCGCGCAGCGGGCGGAGCTGCTGGGCGCGATCCGCCTGCCCAACAATGCGTTCAAGGCCAACGCCGGTACGGAGGTGGTGTCCGACATCATCTTCCTGCAAAAGCGTGACAGACCCATCGACATTGAACCTGACTGGGTGCATCTCGGTGAAAATGAGGACGGATTTTCCATCAATCAGTATTTCATCGACAACCCCGAAATGGTATTAGGCCGACAGACCTCGGAGAGTACGCAGTACGGCAGACAGGACTTTACTGTGGAACCGTATGAGGATTTGGACCTTGCCACGCAGCTCAGATACGCCATTCAGAATATCGGCGGCAAGTACGAAGCCGCAGAGTTGCCTGACCTCGGTGAGAACGAAACCATACAGGATACCATTCCCGCAGACCCCAACGTGAAGAATTACAGCTATGCCGTGGTGGACGGTGAGGTGTACTACCGGGAAAACTCCGTCATGGTCAAGCCCAGCCTGAACGCCACCGCAAAGGAGCGCGTCAAGGGAATGGCAGAGCTGCGGGACTGCGTTCACCGGCTCATCGACCTTCAGATGTGGGAATCCGACGACATTTCCATACGCGCCGAGCAGCAAAGGCTCAACCGCCTCTATGACCGCTTCACTGAGAAATATGGCCTCATCAACAGCCGGGGCAACGCCCTCGCCTTTGCAGACGACAGCTCCTACTACCTGCTCTGCTCCCTTGAAATGCTGGACGATGAGGACAAGACAAAGCTCAAAGGCAAGGCGGATATGTTCACCAAGCGCACCATCCGGCAGCGGCAGTCCGTTACCAGCGTGGACACCGCCGCAGAAGCCCTCGCCCTGTCCATTGGGGAAAAAGCCCGCGTGGATATGGCGTATATGTCCCAGCTCACCGGCAAAAGTGAGGACGACATCATCGACGAGCTGAACGGCGTCATCTTCCTCGACCCTGTGTACGGCGACTGGCAGACGGCGGACGAATACCTCTCCGGCAACGTCCGGCAGAAGCTGCGGGAGGCGGAGAACGCCGCCGTTGACAGCCCCGGCTATCTGCCCAACGTGGAGGCATTGCGCGCCGCACAGCCCAAAGACCTTGACGCTTCGGAGATCGAGGTGCGTCTCGGCGCAACGTGGATCGACAAGAAGTACATTCAGCAGTTCATGTTCGAGCTGCTGGAGCCGCCTCTGTACGCCCGCCGATCCTTGGAGGTCAACTACTCGGAGTTCACGGCGGAGTGGAACATCTCCGGCAAGAACAGCATCCCCTACAACGACATCAACGCCCGCATGACCTACGGCACCGACTGCGCCAACGCCTACAAAATCCTTGAAGATACGCTGAACCTGCGGGACGTGCGCATCTACGACACCGTAAGGGACGCGGACGGCAAGGAAAAGCGCGTCCTCAACAGCAAGGAAACCACCCTCGCCCAGCAGAAGCAGCAGGCCATCAAGGAGGCGTTCCGTGACTGGATCTGGCGCGACCCCGACAGGCGGCGGGAGCTGGTGCAGCTCTACAATGAGCGCTTCAATTCCACCCGTCCCCGGGAATATGACGGCAGGCACCTGATCTTTCCGGGCATGAATCCTGAGATCACGCTGCGGGAGCATCAGCTCAACGCCATCGCCCACGACCTCTACGGCGGCAACACGCTCCTTGCCCATGAGGTGGGCGCGGGCAAGACCTTTGAGATGATCGCCGCAGCCATGGAGGGAAAGCGCCTCGGCCTGTGCCAGAAATCCCTCTTTGCCGTGCCGAACCACCTGACGGAGCAGTGGGCCTCGGAGTTCCTGCGGCTCTACCCCTCCGCCAATATCCTTGTCGCTACCAAAAAGGACTTTGAGACACGCAACCGCAAGAAGTTCTGCGCCCGCATCGCCACCGGCGACTATGACGCCGTTATCATCGGTCACAGCCAGTTTGAGCGCATCCCCGTGTCCAGAGAGCGGCAGGAACGGCTCTTGCAGGAGCAGATATGGGAGATCGAGGACGGCATTGCAGAACTCAAGGCCAGCCGCGCCGAGCGCTTTACCATCAAGGAGCTGGAGCGCACCAAGAAAAATCTGAAGGCCAAGCTGCAAAAGCTCCACGACGCCGCCCGCAAGGACGATGTTGTAACCTTTGAACAGCTCGGTGTAGACCGGCTCTATGTGGACGAGGCGCACAGCTTCAAAAACCTGTTCCTTTACACAAAAATGCGAAACGTGGCGGGGCTTTCCACCACCGACGCCCAGAAGTCCTCGGATATGCTCTTAAAATGCCGGTACATCGACGAAATCACCCACGGCAAGGGCGTCACCTTCGCCACGGGTACGCCCATCTCAAATTCCATGACGGAACTGTATACCATGATGCGGTATTTGCAGCACGATATGCTCAAGCGCAACAGCCTGACCCACTTCGATTGCTGGGCCTCCGCCTTTGGGGAAACCACCACCGCCATCGAGCTTGCGCCCGAGGGGACGGGCTACCGGGCGAGGACGCGGTTTGCCAAGTTCTTTAACCTGCCGGAGCTGATGAACCTGTTCCGGGAGGCGGCGGACATCAAGACCGCCGATCAGCTAAACCTTCCCACGCCCACCGCCGTCTACCACACCGAGGTCACACAGCCCACGGCGCTGCAACAGCAGATGGTGCAGGAGCTGTCCGAGCGCGCCGCAAAAGTCCACGCGGGGAGCGTGGACGCAAGCACCGACAATATGCTCAAGATCACCTCGGACGGACGCAAGCTGGGGCTTGACCAGCGGGTAATCAATCCCGACCTGCCGGACGACCCGAACAGCAAGGTCAATCTCTGCGTCAACAACATCCACCGCATCTGGCAGGATGGGCAGACGGAGAAGCTGACGCAGCTCGTGTTCTGCGACCTGTCTACCCCCAAGGGCAAGGCGGCGCAGAGCGGCAGGATCGCCGCGAAAGGCACGGACAGCCCGGAGCTTCACGCGCTGGAGGCTGCCATTGACGCGGAAACCGAACCGGAGGAGCCACCCTTTACCATCTACGACGACATCCGGGAAAAGCTCGTTGCCAGAGGAATCCCCCGCGAGCAGATTGCATTCATCCATGAGGCGAATACGGAAGTCCGAAAGAAGGAGCTGTTTGCAAAGGTGCGCTCCGGTCAGGTGCGGGTGCTCATGGGCAGCACCTTCAAAATGGGCGCGGGCATGAACGTGCAGGATCGGCTCGTGGCGCTCCACGACCTCGACTGCCCGTGGCGGCCGGGCGATCTGGAGCAGCGCAGCGGGCGCATCATCCGTCAGGGCAACCGCAACAAAGAAGTGCATATCTACCGCTATGTCACGGAATCCACATTCGACGCCTACCTCTGGCAGACGGTGGAAAATAAGCAGAAGTTCATCTCCCAAATCATGACCTCAAAATCCCCGGTGAGAAGCTGTGAGGATATTGACGAGGCGGCGCTCTCCTATGCCGAGATCAAGGCGCTGTGCGCCGGAGACGAGCGCATCCGTGAAAAGATGGACCTTGACGTGGACGTGGCGCGGCTGCGGCTGATGAAGGCCAATCACCAGAGCCAGCAGTACCGCTTGGAGGACAACATCCTGCGGCATTTCCCGGCGCAGATCGAGGAAAACAAAGGCTTCCTCTCCGGCTTTGAGGCGGATATGAAAACGCTGGAGGCCCATCCTCATCCGAAGGACGGCTTTGCGGGCATGGAGGTCAAGGGGGATTTCCTCACCGATAAGGACAATGCCGGTGCTGCCATTCTGGAGGCGTTCAAGGACGCAAAGGGCTTGGAGCCCGTTCCCATTGGCAGCTACCGGGGCTTTGCCATGTCTTTGACCGTGGAAAACTTCGGCAAGGACTTCATTCTCACCCTCAAGGGCAGGATGAGCCACCGGGTAGAGCTGGGCAAGGACGCAAGGGGCAACCTTGTCCGCATCGACAACGCCCTCGCCCAGATGCCGGAGCGGTACAAAACGGTGCAGGGCAGGCTTGAAAACGTGCAGGCGCAGCTTGCGACGGCAAAGGCGGAGCTGGGCAAGCCCTTCCCGCAGGAAACGGAGCTGAAAGAAAAATCCGCGCGGCTGGCGGAGCTGAACGCAGAACTGAACATCGACGACCGGACGCCCATGGAACAGGCGGCGGAGAATGTGGTGGCAAAACGCCCCTCCGTCCTCGGCAAGCTGAAAGCGCCCTGCGTCCACGGCGCTGGGGAAAAGAAAAAATCTCACGAACAGGAGGCACGATGAATATGAACGAGGCATTACAGCAATCGTTATACGACAAGCTCTCGCGGGAGCAGGACAAATACCGGGACTGGCTGAAAGGCCAGCCCCCGGAGGAAATCCTCCATCACAGCTATGAATACACCGTGCGGGAGGATATTTTGATGAGTATGGAGGAGCTGACGCTCAGCGAGGCGGAAACGCGGGCGCTGCTGCTGTCCCCCTCGCCCATGGCGATCCTCTACGACAAGTTCTCCGATCTGGAAACCGGCTACATGGACACGATCCGCGACAGCATCGAGGACACGGCAAAAGACGAAGCAAAAAAGCTCCGGGATCTGCCGGTCTATCCCTACCCCTCCGATCACGCGCGGGAACAAGGGGAGCTGGACGTTTACCGCGCGTCCTTCCGCGCCAATGTGAGCTGTAAGGACGCCATTGAAGCCGCCATCCGGGACAATTACCATGACAACCGCCTTGACACTGCGGCGGTGGGACAGGTGGCGGAGCAGTTCGGACAGGAGCGGATGCTCTACGTCCTCGCGGCCACCGTCCGCCATTTTGATTACGATGGACGCATTTCGCGAGACAACAAGCGCTGGGCGAATACCATCCCCGCTTATCAAAACGGGGACGGCATGGATAGCGACCGCTCGGTGCAGTTTGTGGTCAGCTCACATCCCGGCCTGACGGACCTGTTTCTCACACAGGCGCGACAGGAGCAGCGGCTGCGCCAGCCCCTCACCGCCGACGAGATCAAAGCGGAGGCGGCGCGGCTGCTGGGCAAGCTGCAAGAGCCTGTGCAGCCCAACAGCCCCGGCGGAACGCATTTCATGGCAGAGGTGTCCCGTAACTTCATGGAGCGCGCCGGAGCGAAGGACACGGCGGCGCTGCAAAAGCTGCTGCCCTTTTCCACCCTTGCCCTCACGACCCTCAAAGACCGCAGGGGCGTGTATGCCCTGATCGGCAAGGACGAGGACCGCAGCCAGAGCCTCCGGCGTCCCTCCGTCCGCTCCAAGCTGCAACAGGCTTCGGCGGAGCAGAAGCAGCCTGCCGCAAAGAAGAAGGATTTGGAGCTGTGACATGGCGAAGCGGAAACGGGACATCCAGCTTAAAGTCCGCGTGACGCCGGAGGAACGGGCGATGATCGAGACGAAGATGGCGCAGCTCGGCACGACGAACATGGGCGCATATCTTCGGAAAATGGCCATTGACGGCTATGTGGTGAAGCTCGATCTGCCGGAGCTGCGGGAGCTGGTGTCGCTGCTGCGGTATTCGTCTAATAACATCAATCAGCTCACGCGGCGGGTGCATGAAACAGGGCGCGTTTACGCCGCGGACATGGAGGATATACTCCAAAATCAGGAGCGGATTTGGCAGGCGGCAAGCGGTATCCTTTCTCGGCTTGCCGCCATCAAATAAAGGGGTATTTATCCCATGCGGGGCGGCTTGCTGCGAGGTAAGCCGCCCCTGCTTTTTTGTGGTCCGGCATCCTTGCAGGGCAAGGCAGCTTCCTGTATGCTGAAATCAGAAACAAACAAAACTGGAGGGATATTGATATGCGTTTCCTTTTGAAAATCCTCTTTGCGCCCATCCTCGCGGTGCTTGCCGTCGTCACATGGTTTTTCGTGTTCGTTGTCAGCCTGTCCAGCGGCATCCTCTGCATCCCCGCCGCCATTCTCGGCTTCTTCGGTCTGTTCATCATCTTCGTGGATTCCGTCAGCTACGGCGCGGGGCTGCTGGTGATCGCGTTCCTCATAAGCCCCTACGGACTGCCCATGCTGGCGACGTGGCTGTTAGCAAAGCTCCACGTCCTGCGCTACGCGATTCAGGACAGGATTTACGGGTAGCATCGTTTTTAGAAACGCGCAAAACATTTTGAAAAGCTATATTTTTGTGCAATTTCAGAAACACCATATTACGCAGCAAGCGCGGGGCGATATGCTCCGCGCTTGTATTGTTTATTCGATCTCGTAGTCCTCACTGTCGTCGGCCTCGCCGGTGGTGCAGGTGAAGCACATATTCGTCCCCGTGATGGCGCTGCCGGCCGCCCAGATGGGCGCGCCGCAGATCATGCACCTTGCGCCGTTTTTCTTGGCGGCAAGAGCCTCCCGCAGCGAGGCGATCAGCTCCTTACGGTTGGCGTCCTTATTGTTTTTTACCACGCCGTCCGCAAATTCTTCAATGGAAATATAGGTGAACATATCATTCCTCCGGTTTGACCGCAACATATTTTTGATTGCGGCTGTTGGGCTTGTCGGGAATGGTCATGCGAAGCTGCCCGCTTTCCAGCAGGGGCTTCAAATGGGATTGCATAAGGCTGCGGACGCTTTTATATCCGCAGTATGCGGCGATCTCGGTTCTGGAACGCGGCTCTTGGCAGCAGGCCAAAATCTTATCTCTGATACCGACTTGTGCGGCATCTTGTGCGCCGACTTGTGCGTTATCTTGTGCGTCGTGACTTTCACTGCGGAAGAACACAACAACGAACCCTGACTTCATAATCTTAAACGCAAACCGGCAATTTGCTTCGTTGCAGGCGTCGGCAATCCGCTTCAAGCCTGTGCCGAAGCTCTCCACATCCTTTGAGTAGTAGAGGATGGAGGTAATCAGCGGATTTCTGCGCACGGGGCGCTCATCGCCGCTGATGAAGTCCTCCGGCTTGTAGCCCTCCGGGAAGCTGCCCGGATTATATATCTCAACACGGTCTTTGTAGATGGCGACCTCGTTGCTCTGACAAGCGCCGTAGTCTTTATGACAGAAGGAGTTAATCAGAGCCTCGCGGATGGCGTCGGCAGGGATTTCGGGAATCTCCTTGCGCTGCAAGGAACCGTCAAAATGAACGCGCCAGTGGATATTGCTCATGATGTATTTTTCGGCAAGCGCCACCAGCTCAAACACCGTTCCGCGATGACGCTGGATGTCCAGAAACGTCAGCCGCTCCGTTCCCGCGAAGATCGCCATTTGCAGCTCTGCGTACATACTCTCGCAGAACAGCACCATGCCCGCGTTCAGCAGATGCTCTCCCTCGGTCAGCAGCAGCTTATTCAGCGCAGAGGTCTTATCCGCATATTCAAATTCAATGCGCTTTGCCTCATGCCCGCGCTCAATATACCGCTCGACCAGCTTTCCGTCTACCTGCTCCACAAGAAAGTTTGACACGCGCCGTTCCCATGCGTCCTCTGCGCCGTCCTGCTTTCTCAGGTAGGCCACAAGCTCCTGCTGCGACAGCACCTTGTCCTCGTCCGCAACGCGAATGCGGGCAACATCATACGCAAAGTATGGCGTATTGTAACCCTCAAAGCGGACAAGGATGCACTCTTTCCCGTCGATGCGCACGGTCTGTATCTCAGGAAAAATCTGCGGCTCGATATGATTGGAGATTGCCTGACTGATGTCCCGCAGCGTTTTTTCGGAGATTTCCTGTCCGATGGGCGTACCGTCCGGCCTGACCCCGAAATACAGCTCGCCCTTCTGATGCTTGTTGAGAATTGCGCCGATGGAAATGATCCCTTCCTTCAACTCGCCGGTGGATTTCTTAAATTCAAGCGTTTCGGTTTCTCTGCCGAGATTCATTTCCTATCACCCCGTTTTTGTTCCTCGCCGTCATAGGCGAATGGTACGCCACGCTGCTTACAGTATTCCCGTATCACAAACATCGTCATCTTATTCGGAACGGTTCTTCCGTTCTCCCAACGGTTTACCGTTGCGCAGCTCACATTCAAATCCTCCGCAAGCTCTTTTTGCGAAATCCTGCGCTCACTGCGCAGCTTGATAATAGCGTCTGCAAAGCTCATACACTCCACACTCCTTTTGCATAGTATAACACCTGTTAGGCGCTTTTACAACCGGAGCGGCGCATTGTTCAGAAAAAAGTTGCAAATCCATCCCACCGAAAGGAGGCCGCGCCCCATGGCGACCACACGCATCATTTCCATGCACGTCAGTCACGGCAAGACGATTGCCGACTGCCTGACTGACCGCATCGACTACTCCAAGAATCCAGAAAAGACGCAGGGCGGCGAGCTGATCTCCGCCTACGAATGCGACCCGAAAACCGCCGACGCGAGTTCCTTTACTCCAAGCGCCAGTACCAGACCGTCACAGGGCGGGAGCAGCGGCATGACGTGATTGCCTATCAGGTGCGCCAGTCCTTTAAGCCCGGAGAGATCACGCCGGAGGAGGCGAACCGCGTGGGCTATGAGTTTGCCGAGCGGTTTCTGAAAGGACGACACGCCTTTTTCGTTGCCACGCACACCGACAAAAAACACATTCATAATCACATCATCTGGAACTCCACAACGCTGGACTGCAAGCGAAAGTTTCGGGATTTTCTCGGCTCCGGCAGGGCTGTCGCACGGCTCAGCGACACCATCTGCACCGAGCACCGGCTCTCCGTGATTGCTGACCCCAAGCGCGGCGTCAACCACTACGGCAGGTGGCTGGGAAACAAGGCGAAGCCCTCCCACCGGGAGCTGCTCTGCGGCCTCATCGACGCGGCGCTTTTGCGGAGGCCCGACAGCTTTGACGCGCTTTTGAAGCTGCTGGCGGAGGCAGGCTGCGAGGTCAGGCGGCGCGGCAATACGTTGTCCCTGCGGCACCCGGACCGCAAGGGCTTTATCCGCCTGTCCTCCATTGAGAATTACACGGAGGACGAGCTGCGCGCCGTCCTCGCCGGGGAAAAGGAGCATACGCCGCGCAAAAAACGGACGCAGGCCACGCGGAAAAAGAATACACTGCTCATCGACATCGAGGCGAAGCTGCAAGCCGGGAAGGGCGGCGGTTACGAGCGCTGGGCAAAGGTATTCAACGTCAAGCAAATGGCGCAGACCTACAATTATCTCCGGGAGCATGGGCTGCTGGACTACGGGGAACTGGAGGAAAAAGCCTCTGCTGCAACGGAACAGTTCCACGCGCTGTCTGCACAGATCAAGGCGGCGGAAACGCGCATGGCGGAGATCGCCGTGCTGAAAACGCATATCATCAACTACGCCAAGACCCGCGACGTTTACGCGGACTACCGCAAGGCGGGTTACTCGAAAAAGTATCTCGCGGAGCATGAGGGCGACATCCTGCTGCATAAGGCGGCGAAGAACGCCTTTGACGATCTGGGCGTCAAAAGGCTCCCCACCGTCAAGAGCTTGCAGGAGGAATACGCCAAGCTGCTGACGGAGAAAAAGACGGCGTATGCCGAATACCGGCGTTCGCGTGACGAGATGCGCGAGCTGCTGCTCCACAAGCAGAACGTGGATCGTATGCTGGGCAAAAACGAGCGCGAGGAGGAGAAGAAAAAGGAGCATGACCGGCAATAACGGTCACGCTCCTAAGCGTTTCGCAGAAACGCGCAGCCGATTTTGGAAAAATCGTTCAAAGGGTTTCAGGGGCGCTGCCCCTGACAAGCAGAGGGCAGTTTTCGCGGCGGCGGAAATTGCCCGAAAAGCAAAGTGGGTACCTCTTTGCCCTGCTTGCCACGTTTTCTCCCGTCCTTCGCAGCGATGCTTCTTGTGCTTCCCTGCATAAGTAACTTTTCTCTGAACACTTCGCCGGATGCCTTGTGTTTCTTCGGATATTCGTATATAATGTATCGTGTTGAGTATTATCCATGCGGAGGTGCGGTATGAACGGGATCAAGGGCTATATCTCCATTCGGGAGGCGTCCTACCGTTGGGGCGTGTCAGAGCGGCGGGTCAACCAATATTGCGCCGAGGGGCGGATCCCCGGCGCGTCCCGGTTCGGGCGCTCATGGGCGATCCCGGAAAACGCGGAAAAGCCCTCCGACCCGCGCTTCAAGGGGCAGCACCGCGATTCCGGCAGGACAAGCACCTGACGAATCCCCTCCGCATTGGAATTGGAAGCATCCGCAAAAAGGAAGTGAACGCTATGACTTGCGACGAGGCTTTATACCGCCAATATCTGAGCGGCGACGACGAAGGGCTCAATG
>ENA-OZUY01000592-OZUY01000592.1-human-gut-metagenome-genome-assembly--contig:-NODE-592-length-12924-cov-6.170176_pt1 | contig 12924 bp, 9 predicted proteins | sample MGYA00243443_ERZ654041 | MGnify/ENA primary metagenome ERZ654041 (study PRJEB26926, sample SAMN06164880) | human gut metagenome | biome: ENVO:00009003; feature: ENVO:2100002; material: ENVO:00002003... | reverse complement strand
GGTATATATATCTTTATTACGCAGAACACTTTCGTTCTATCCTCATGTAACGGTACTAAGCTCCCGCTTAATAGCGGATCGCTAAGGACCGACATTCGGACAGGTCTGCTTCATAAAATATATATACCGTCCGTGTGATATTTTATGTCACGAACTTATATAATAAGAATGCTCTTTGCAAGCATGTTTTTAGAGTAGGCGGAAGGTCGACTTTTGAGTGTCGATGATTCCGCCTTTTTTTAGTTTGCTGATTTCAGCGGACATGGCGGAGCGTTCTACACCGAGATAGTCTGCGAGTGCCTGACGATTGAAAGGGATCGTGAAGGTATCCGAATGATTCTGTTTTGCCTGGTCGGAGAGGTATGCCATTAATTTATCACGGGTTGTTTTCTCTGACATATAGCGTATTTTTTGGTTTAACGCAAGGTTTTTCCGGGCAATTTCGTGTAGCAGATTCCGGATCAGGGTGTTGTGAAAATCACAGGAATTCGAACAGGAGGTCAGAAGGTGGTGGCAGTCCAGAAGCAGAATATCACTGTCAGTCATGGCAAAGACGCTGACCGGTACAGTTGAAAGACCTGCGCAGGAGAAGGCTTCTGCAAACAGATCACCGGGTTGTAGATTGGTCATGACGCTTCGGTGACCATAATAATCTTCCCGGATCACCTGCGCTGTTCCGGTAAGAATGATTCCGATAAAGCGTGCCGGATCGCCCTCTACGAATATGGGATTCCCCTTTTTTACATGAATATGGTTTCCGTCCAGACATGTAAGCATAGCCGGCAGATCCTGTTCATCGATGCCGGTAAACAGGCGGCAGGCTGACAGGGTATCAATATAGGATGTAAGATCAAGTTTGTTCATAAAATTTCCATTTCCTAAATGTTATTTTGTTGGAAATCCAACATACATTTTGAAATAAGTATATTAGAATAAGCACATAAAATCAAGAACCTGATTGACAGTTAAGTGATGAAAGTAAGCTGCGATGTATAATGTCGATCAAAGAAGCGACAGATATAACAGCAAATATCATAGAATGATCAGGTATCGGGTATTTAGGAGGAAAAACGATGATTCGCAGGATTATAGAAATTAATGAAGAAAAGTGTAATGGCTGTGGGGCATGTGCATCGGCATGCCATGAGGGCGCGATCGGGATGGTGAATGGAAAGGCAAAGCTGCTTCGTGATGATTATTGTGACGGACTGGGAGACTGTCTTCCTACCTGTCCGACCGGAGCCATTACATTTGTTGAACGTGAAGCAGCGGACTATGATGAGGCAGCGGTATTGGCGGCAAAAACTGAGAAGATAGTAGATGAAGCAGGCAGTCCGTCAGGAGAACCACTACCATGTGGTTGTCCGGGTACGGCTATGAAGACATTTAACAGAGACCGGTATGACAAAAAGACAAGAACTGTTGAAGCAGAGAGTAAGACTGTGCAAAATGGTGAAGTATCACCTGAGCTTGTACAGCAGTTAGCATCGATGATGGGACAGCAGGAGTCAGAGCTGCGCCAGTGGCCGGTACAGATCAAGCTTGTTCCGGTGACCGCCCCTTGGTTTGATGGAGCAAAGCTGCTTGTTGCGGCGGATTGTACAGCGTATGCATATGCGAATTTCCATCGGGAATTTATTAAGGAACATATCACTTTGGTTGGCTGTCCGAAGCTTGACATGATAGATTATTCTGCAAAGCTGACAGAAATCATCCGGAATAATAATATCCGGAGCGTTACGGTTGTGAGAATGGAGGTTCCGTGTTGTGGTGGTATTGAGATGGCTGTAAAAAATGCTCTTCAGAACAGCGGCAAATTCCTTCCGTGGAATGTGGTTACAATTTCAACAGATGGCAAAATTATGTTAAATAATGCTTGACATTTTAGTTAGAAGCATCTAACATAACATGTGTTATGATGAATGATCAGGAAAACACAATAGAGAAAATCAAACAGACAGCATTAGACGAATTCTTCATGTATGGCTATAATAAAGCAAGTCTTCGAATGATCTGTAGCCGGGCAGGAGTTACAACCGGTGCAATGTATTTTTATTTTAAGAATAAAGAAGCGTTGTTCCGGGAGATTTTTGAACCACTGGTTGTGCAGTATGAAGAATTGCTTGTCAGATATATGGAGTTAGAGCTTGCAGAGCCGGAGCTTGGTACGCAGTTAGATGTTCAGATGATGCGATTTATTCTGGAACACCGAAAAGAAGCGGTGGTCATTCTGGAGAAGGCACAGGGAAGCTGTTATGAAATGTACCGTTCCAAGGCAGAACAACTGATGGAGCAGTCGATATATACATTTTATAAGAGCCGGATGGAATGTGAGCCGGATGAGAAGCTTGTAAAGATACTGGCAAAGATCCGTTTGGATGGATGTCTGGAGATTATTAAAGGAAATTATAGCATGGAAGATAGTTTGTATCTGGTTGAGAAGATCGGGATCTACTCGATGGGTGGAACAGATAAATTAATACAGAATCTAAGAGAGCCTCACAGCATGTAGCTGTGGGGCTCTTTTTATACAACATAACAAAAAATAACATTTGTTATGTAAATATAGAAAAGGAGAATAAGCTATGAGTGAAGGAAAAGTAATGCAGACAGGAAATCAGAATAAGACAAAGGTCAGTGTACAGGGTGTACCGGAGACAATGCTGCAGACTTTATTTGCAAGAGCAGCAGAATCCAGAAAAGAAAATCACAATATCTATGATGAGAAAGCAATCGAGATCGTATCCCGGTTAGATTATGATTTCTCAAAGGCGGAATCCGATAAGCTGATGAGCAGCGGTGTAATTGCAAGAACGATCGTACTGGATCGTCTGGTAAATGATTATCTGACCAAGTATCCGGATGCCATTGTTGTAAATATTGCCTGTGGACTGGATACCCGGTGTTACCGGATGAAGGGAAAATATCAACGTTGGTACAATATAGATCTTCCGGAGACCATGGATATCCGAAGTCGTTTCCTTGAGGAGAATGGCCCTGTTTACCAGATCGCTAAGTCTGCAACAGATCCATCTTATACGTTGGATATCGAGTATCACGGAGAACCGGTTTTGGTGGTCATAGAAGGGCTTACGATGTATTTAACGGAGCAGGATGTGCGTAAGATGTTTGAGATTATTGATCAGACATTTACACAGGCAAAGGTTCTAGTTGAGGTAATGGCACCATTTGTTGTGAAGTATATGAAAGAGAAGTCCATAGAGGGAAGCCAGGCGAAATTCATCTGGGGTGTGAAAAGCGGAAAAGCATTTCAGAGTGTGGCACCTTCTTTCCGGAGCGAAAAAGATATCAGTCTGGTAGAAGGAATGAAGGAATTTGTTCCTGTATATAAGGTGATTGGAAAGATTCCGGCTGTAAGGAATTTTTCAAACAAGATTCTGATACTGAATAAACGATAAGAGTTGAATTTAACGGATTTGGTAAATTGCCGACGTTTGTGATACGCATAGGTGTTGCCATACTGCCTCAAAAATAGTAAAATAAACTCAGATTTTGTCTGGATATTGGAGGTTTACTATGAATGAGACAGTTGTGATCAATGCATATATAGTCATATCAATTATTATTGCTGCTACAGATATATTATTAGCGGTAAAATCTTTTAAAAAGAATAAAACAACAGGTAGATTTCTGGGGTTTGCCTGTATGGGTGCGGCTATTGTAGATATTAGTTATCTGATCAGTATCATAAGTGGTTCCTATATGTGCATGGCGGCTATGTCGAGTATATATTTTATAAGTATAGATTTTATGCTTGTCTCTCTTTTAATTTTCACGGTTTATTTCACAAAAGGAAAGTTTTCCGGATATGGGAAATGGATGGTAGCATTCTGCTTTTTATATTGTATATATGAATTGATCGTGTTTGCAGTTAATCCATTTATGGAAATTGCAATTGAATATAAACCACGGGATACGCTGATTGCAAAGTATAGCTATCAGATGAAGCCCTTGTATGAGCTCCATCTGATATTTTCGTATGTAATGGTGTTATTGGTGGTAGGTTTATTGATTCGGAAGATTTGCAAGATTCCGCATGAGTATCGTTGGCAGTATTTAAGTGTTATCATAGGAATTCTTATTATTGTAGGGATAAATGCAATCTTTTTATTTTTACCGGGCGAATCCGTAGTGAATTTACTGGACTACTCGATCGGAGGATACAGTATAGTATCATTTATCATTTATTGGAGCTGCTTTGATTATTCCACACATGGGATGTTGAATAAATTGAAGACAAGTATATTTGAAAATATAGGGCAGGGCATCGTTTTGTTTGACGATGACGAGCACCTAATTCTGCATAATGAAAGAGCTGATTTTTTCCTGGGAGAAAAACTGTTGACCGGATGTAAAGATCTTCAGAGTTTTCTGGATGTATATGGATTGTCGTTTGATCCGGAATCAGATGACGACAGCTTTTCCCTGCAATGCTATATTAAGTCGGAAACGGAAGAAAAAACATTGCGGTGTGATGTAAAGAAGCTTGAAAATAAAAACGGCCATAAGATTGGTCAGATGTTTGTATTTACAGATATCGCACTTGAGACGGATATGCTTACAGGATTTCAGAAATGGGAAAATTTCAAACAGCTTGCATTGGAAAAAAATGATCATTTTACGTTCCCGGTAGGAATTGCTGTATGTGATATTAACAGTTTGTCTGTTATCAACAGCACACTTGGAAAAAAAGCAGGGGATCAGAAGATCCGGTTGTTGTCGGAAAATATGAGAACCTGTTTTCCTGAAAGGGCATATTATGTCAGAGGAACCGAGGCACATCTTATAGCATTGTGTAGTCGAAGCAGTGAAGATGAGATGGCAGTATGTGCCGGAAAACTTAAGGAGAAGTTCGACGGAAGTATTCAGTACGCAGTCAGTGTAGTAGAAGATGAGACACACAGTATAGTTGAAAGCATTCGAAATACAACTAAAGCTATGCGTACAAAGAAATTAGTAGACAGCAAATCCATTCATTCGGATATGCTGGCATCTCTGATACGGGCACTTGAGGAATGTGACAGTGATACGGAGCATCACGTTCGCCGTACACAGATTATGGGTGCAGAGCTTGGTAAACGTATAGAGTTATCCGATATACAGCAAAGCCGCTTGTCCCTTCTCTGTCTGCTTCATGATATCGGAAAGATCGGTGTTCCGATGGAGATATTGAACAAACCGGGAAAACTTACCGATGAAGAATGGAAGATCATGCGTTCACATGTTGAAAAGGGCTACGATATTGCAAACAGTAATGTAGAATTGAAGCAGATCGCAGAGGAAATCAGACATCATCATGAAAGGTGGGATGGAAAGGGCTATCCGGACGGACTGAGCAGGGAGAGTATACCTGTACTGTCACGTGTAATTGCTGTTGTTGATTCATTTGATGCGATGGTAAGTGACCGTCCATATAGAAATGGAATGCCTGTATCCGATGCACTTGAAGAATTAAAAAATTGCGCCGGAACACAATTTGATCCGTTTATTGTTTCCGAGTTTATTCAAATGATATCAGAGAATTATTCTGATACCGTAAAGGGAGTTCATAAGTTCAGACAGGAGAAGGAAAAGCCTCAACGCAAACAAGTGGCAAAACCGGAGGATAACAGTACACTTCAGGAAGCATTCTGTGTACATACAGTGCAATGCAGCAGATATTTGCTGGATGGTTCATGGAATATTTTGTCTGTGGATGATAATTTCGAGAAGTTGACAGGTTATTCCGGTGAGGATGTAGAAAAAAATTCCATGAATCAGATGGACCTGATCCCTGAAGCTGATCGGACAGAATATTTGTGCCGGACAAATGCCAATCTGGCTAAGAGTACATATGTATTGCAGGAACACAGACTCCATCGAAAGGATGGAAAGGATATTTATGTCTTTTGCTATGGACGTGTCTTTTACGATTCGGCAGTTAAACAGGATCGTGCAGAGATTATTATTTCAGACGTATCGAGTACTTATTCCATGAAGATCCTGACAGATGCAGAGCAGAATAAGGCGGAAGTCAGATTGCGGAATTGGGAGAATACATATCGCACAGATTCCCTGACGGGCCTTTTGAACCATGCGGCTTTTCGGAATGATATGGAGATGAAGCTGTTATCAGGTGATTTTAATGCAATGATGATCATGATAGATGTTGATAAATTTAAGCAATATAATGATACCTATGGTCATCATAATGGTGATAAATATCTGATCTTAGTCGCCCAGACATTGCTTGTGTCTTTACGAAATGAAGATTTTGCCAGTCGTATGGGTGGGGACGAATTTGCGGTAATGATGTTCTTCAATAAGAGTGTGCCGGAGAAGACGATCAAAGAACATGCCCAGCAGATATTTGACAAAGTAAATCTGACAGTAAAATCTGCAGAGGGAGGTACCGGCATCTCTATGGGCGCAGTTATCGCTAAGTCAGAAGCAACCTTTAACCGGTTATATGAGGAAGCAGATAATGCATTATACGAGGCGAAGGAAAGCGGAAGAGGCAGACTGGTCGTGAAGGAGCATGGGGAAAAATAATATAGTATTTATGTTTATAGATGGCATTCTAACAGGAAGTGTTAGGATGCCATAAGAAGTTTGGAGAATTTTGATGACAAAAGAGGAATGGTATAAGCAGCTATTTGAGAGACTTGGTAATTCCAAGTTCCGAAGCAGCTTTCATTTAAAGCAGAAGGATATTGATTACATAAATGAAAAGGGACTGGATACTATAAGGCAGCATGCGCAGGACTTTATTGCAAAGCGGGAAGCTCCGGCGGTTATTCCAAACGATGGAAAACAGACGCCGATGAAAGGGCATCCGGTATTTATCGCACAGCATGCAACTGCAACCTGCTGCAGGGAATGCATCCGAAAATGGCATAAGATACAGCCGGGCAGGGAATTGAGCCAGATACAGCAGGAGTATCTTGTGGATGTGATCATGACCTGGATTCAGAGAGAGATGGAGAGGAATAAGGATTAGATAGGTAAAAATAATATTTCTTTAATTGGGATAGAATACTATGAGATAATTCGCTTAATTTGTTGACTATTCCCTTAATTAACACTATTATTTAAGGAAAAGAAAGGAGAAGTAAGGGAATGCGAAACTTCAATTATTCTGCAATTAAATATCAGAAATGGGATTCAGAGATTTTAGGGTTAATTGCTGCTATTTATAAAGAAGCTGGAAAACAGGAGATGTATTTGAAGCAGCGTCCAGAGGAACTTGATAAACTTGTAGCGATTGCAAAAATACAAAGTACCGAGGCATCTAATGCTATTGAAGGCATTGTTACGACGAGTACAAGAATTCGTCAGCTTGTTGAAGAAAAGACAACACCTAAGAACCGGGATGAGCAGGAAATTGCGGGTTATCGTGATGTGCTGAATGTTATTCATGATAGCTTTGATGCGATTCCTATTACAAAAAATTATATTTTGCAACTGCACAAGATGTTATATAGCCATATGAACAATCCGCTTGCAGGGCAAACAAAGAATGTACAGAATTATATTAGTGCTACTTATCCAGATGGACATGTTGAAGTGCTGTTTACACCACTTGCTCCATTTGAAACACAGGAGGCACTCGACAGAATCTGTGAGGAATACAATCGTGTCATAGGAAATATGGAATTGGAGCCACTTATTGCCATTTCTGTTTTTATACATGATTTTCTATGCATTCATCCTTTCAATGACGGAAATGGAAGAATGAGCCGTCTGCTCACTGCATTACTGCTGTATCGGAGTGGATTCTATGTTGGAAAGTATGTCTCATTGGAAGCAAAGATTGCCAAGAATAAAGACCTGTACTATGAGGCTCTTGCTGCGGCTCAGCCGGGCTGGCATGATGGAACAGAAGGTGTAGTGCCATTTATCAAATATTTACTTGGAACCATCCTTGCTGCCTATAAAGATTTTGAAGACAGAATGGCGTTGGTTGAAATAAAACTACCTGCACTTGAAATGGTACGGAGAGCAAGTCATAATAAAATTGGACGTTTCAATAAGCAGGATATACGGGAGCTATGCCCTACACTCAGTGACAGTTCTATTGAAGGTGCACTGCGAAAATTGGTTGCATCAGGAGAATTGAGGAAAGAAGGAAAAGGAAAAAATACCTGCTATTTTGGGGTGAGGTAGGTGGTTGATTTTTTGTAAATATGAATTGGGGTAAGGGGTGGATTCATAACAGGATTTTGTCTGAATACTTATCCAGATGACCAAAACTAAAATATAAGTACCAACCGTCAAATTCGATGGTTGGTATTTTTTTAAAGTTTTCTACGTCGGCAAAAACAACAGAAAAATGAGCACAAAAACATGGATTTATTGCCGATAATGTAGTATACTAACCATAGTAAACGTGATTTTTGAAATCATGATAATAAAAGGCTCACAGAATATGCTTTTTATCGTGTGAAAGGAGGAGAGCGGCAGATGCGATATCTTTCAGTTGCTGAAATGGCAAAAAAATGGGATGTATCTGAACGTAGTGTAAGAAATTATTGTGCCCATGGTCGTGTGCCGGGAGCATTTCTTACCGGAAAGACATGGAATATTCCGGAAAATGCAGAAAAGCCGGAGCGTACTAACAAGAAGAAAGAAAAACCAACGACCTTATTGGATGTTTTGCAGGATGAGAAGGCGAATAAATATGCTGGAGGCATTTATCATAAGACACAGATTGATTTAACATATAATTCAAACCATATGGAAGGCAGTCGGCTGACCCACGATCAGACCCGATATATCTTCGAGACGAATACCATTGGTATAGAAAAAGAAGTGCTTAATGTAGATGATGTGATTGAAACAGCAAACCATTTCCGGTGTATTGATATGATTATTGATCATGCAAAATTGGCATTGACGGAAAAGTTTATTAAGGAGCTGCATCTGATTCTGAAAAATGGAACCAGTGATTCCAGAAAGGATTGGTTTGCTGTCGGTGATTACAAGAAAATGCCAAATGAAGTCGGCGGTATGGAAACCGCACTTCCGGAAGAAGTTGCAGACAGGATGAAGAAATTGCTGTCAGAGTACAATAACAAGGAAGAAAAGACCTTTGACGATATTCTGGATTTTCATGTGAAGTTTGAACGTATCCATCCATTTCAGGATGGAAATGGTCGTGTGGGACGTTTGATTATGTTCAAGGAATGCCTGAAATACAATATTGTTCCATTTATTATCGAGGATAATTTGAAAATGTTTTATTATCGAGGATTGAAAGAATGGGACAATGAAAAAGGGTATCTGACTGATACTTGCCTGACAGCACAAGATAGATATAAAGCATACCTGGATTATTTTAGAATTGCATATTAAAAGTGAAAATACTGCGGCACAATATCGTGCGACAGTTCCTGTGAATGCGGATATGCTACTTCTGGAAGATCGGATCGGTAGCCAAGATGTATGGAATGACAAGAGATATATTTTGAAAATTAGGAATTGATGAATGATAACACAACTTTAAGAAATAAAAAGGCTGCTGTTTTTTTTACAAAAGAAATTTTGACAGTAACATTGAATGCTGTACAGTAATATTAACAGAACCCACCACGCCTCTGATTTTTATGCGCAACCCGGTGGGACTTTTTTACTTATGGGGTATTTTATGTATCAGTATCCAAAACAAATATTAACAATAGAACAGCAGGTGCAATCTTATGTTGATGCCGGGATGAAAATTACTTCTCGTGTGGATGTAGAAAATACATTAAGGTCAGTTGGATTTTATCGTTTGCGTGGATACTCTTTTCATTTGTATGATAATGGTACAAAGAAGTATGTTTCAGGAACTAGATTTGAAGATATTTTAAAACTTTATCATTTTGATCAAGAGCGATCAGTTTTAATTTTTCTATGATTCCTAAGATTGAAGTATCTTTGAGAGTACGTTTAGTGGAAGCGTTGCTTATACATGGAGATTCACTTGTTTTGCAGGATTCGTCGTTATTTAGAGATAAAAAACTTTATTGGCAAAATATGTAAACTATTGCATCAGAGATTGCTCGATCTAATGATGTGTTCATCAAGCATAATTTTGGTAATCATGATGGAGAAGTTCCTGTATGGGCTGCAGTTGAGGTCCTTTCATTTGGCACACTATCAAAGATAATTAAGAGTTTAAAGACAGGTACAGGAAGTTCGTATTCAATATTGGCAGCAAATTATCAGTATAAATCACAAAAGGGAAATTGGGTAAATCCATCTTAGAAGATGTTGTCCTCTTGGATACAGGGTGTTTCGGTATTACGTAATATGTGTGCTCATAATTCGAGAATATACAATCGGACTATTCATACAACACCAGAAATTCTTGATGTTGATAAAATTATGCCGTTACCTGCACATAAGGGATTGTATCAAAGCTTACTGGCAATGAAATATTTGAAACCATCAGATGAAGAATAGATGTCATTTGTAGATGAATTTGATAAGTTGATAAAAAAACAATAGTATAATCAGTATTACAGCAATGAATCTCCCAACAGATTGGAAAGCACATTTGAGTGTTTAAAATCTGTTTTATTGCATAAAATAATATGGTAGACCTAACCAAGCATTCTATGCTCAAACCGGTTAGGCTTTCGGCGAAGTGTTACGATAAGCACTTCGCCATTTATATATATATTTACAAGGAATTAAAGAAAAATTAGTGTGGTTAAAAAGTGTTCGCTTCTAAGAAGAATTCGGTTGAAAGTATTCGCTTGATAGAATATAATAAAGATGATATTTAAAAATGTAAATTATGTATTGCGATACTTACATAATTTTGGCTTTTCTAAATGAGGTATTTTTTACATGAAACAAAAGGAACATGTTGAAAGACATATAGCTACACATACGGTACATTCAGCTGAGGATAGATCTGCTGTAAGTTTTTTGGAAAGTGTTTTGAATCCAGGGGGAAGAATTTGTACATCTTTTTCGAGTGATGATAAATGGCCAAATCATGATGGATTTTTTGAATATGTATCTAATCCAGATATATCTAAAAGTCCTAAGCAAAATTTTATTGTGCAAATTAAGGGAACTCACAATTATAGCGAGCAGAATGGAGTAATATCCTATTGCCTAAAAAGTTTATCATTTCCAGCATTCATTGCTAAGGAAGTAACGGCTGATCCTGGGATTTTATTTGTTGTTTTGAATCCTGATATTCGTAATAACCAACGTATATTTTGGAAGGCTATGTCGAAATCTTTTCTAAGTGATATCGATTTTGAAAAAGATAGTAAGATAATTAAATTTTGTGCAGAAGATGAAATAAAGGATACAGATGAAAGCATTGAATTATTCTGTGAAAAGTTAAATGGTATTATTGATACACATCTTTTTTTGAATAAGCTAAATTCAGACGATTTAGAACAAGGAGAGGCATTAAGTATTATTGAGTTTCAATGCAACGAAATTTCAGATCTTATTGAAAATTCTTATAACAATCCACAAGGTAGGGATGGTGTATCAAGAAGAATTGTAAGAAATTTATATGATTTATGTTATGCAACACTTATTCTTAATGCGTATAAGAATGGTTATACTAATGTTAGCGAAAAATTGGCATGGGAAATATCTCAGCTTCGAGTTGATACAAGATATCTCTGTAATTTCTTAAGAGGGTTAAAATATATTGATCGTCGTATTCCAAAAGAAGGACAGGCAGAGAGGCTGATGCTCAAATATTATAATTATCTTTGGGAAATTAGGAGATTTATGAGAAGAAATTATAACAAAAGCATCTTAGAGAACCTTGAAAAATTTCCTTTGGAATTAGATACCGTGGATTTGGAATATTATGAAAAAGTTGCAAAACAGATTGAAAATATTGATTTGACATCAAAAAATGTTAGAGTATCAAGGTATTATGTGCAAAAAATTATACCTTTTTTTGTGAATGGAGAAAGATATTATGAGATTACGCTTCAATTAGCGGGAGTATATTCGACCAAATACAACAGAGTAACCGTTTACAGTAAAATGACCATTACTACATATTATTCAATTCAGATAGCATATACAGAAACTGTAATTGATTTATGGGGAGTCCAAAATAGTATTAAGGTACTTAATGACTGGAGAGTAGCCATTGATCCGTCATGTTTAAATAAACTAGCAAAGATGCTGTTAAAGTCTACAAAAATAAATCGTAATTACCGGGAGTATGTTAATTTAATGGAATTCTTAACAGAGACTGGGATGAATTTATTTGAATTGATTAACATGAGGAAAGAAAGGTTTTCACAAATATATAATAGGGTGTTTGGTACGACAAACACGCATGATTTTGGTGATGTTTTGATACAAATCAGAAGAGAGTATTCAAAATCATCTTGTAAAGTTGGTAAAAATACAATTGGATATGCATTGATGTATATGAGAGATGAGGTGTTGGAAGTATTATTGCCAAATGAATTTTACAAAAAATGCATTTCTAATGAACTTTTGATAAGTAGCAGATGCTATCCATTTGAAAAGAATCCGATGATTGCGAACCTTGTTGGCACAAAGACAAGTAAAAAGGATAGGGAAAGCATTATTGAATTGTTGGATGATTCAAAGGCGGTATCATTAGTGCAACCATATATAACTATTGATAATCTGATTGGTGAAACGGGAGAGCTATTATTTGAAAAGTCAGAAATTGGAAGCAATGGTGTTATTGAAAATTATAATATCAGCTTAGATGATTGGGAAAGAGCTAAAGGATATTCTATTATCGAAAGGGAAGGATTAGTTACTATTGCTTCTTATTATGATACAACGATAAATATACTTAAACGTTTATTGCAATTAACACATAATGCAAGGTTTGATCGTCAGGAAGAAAATGAGAGATTTATTAAAAATTGTGGTATAAAGTCTGTCTCTTATACACATCTGACGCTGCCG
>ENA-OZUY01000513-OZUY01000513.1-human-gut-metagenome-genome-assembly--contig:-NODE-513-length-14234-cov-7.282460_pt1 | contig 14234 bp, 8 predicted proteins | sample MGYA00243443_ERZ654041 | MGnify/ENA primary metagenome ERZ654041 (study PRJEB26926, sample SAMN06164880) | human gut metagenome | biome: ENVO:00009003; feature: ENVO:2100002; material: ENVO:00002003... | reverse complement strand
CTATTTTACTATTTTACTATTTACTATTTCAGTTTGTTCACGCACCGGTCTATTCCATAACCGCTTTATTGCAAGGTTTTCAGCAACGATGTGATGCTTACACGGTCTGCAATAATATTATTCAGTTCAGAGATAGCCACGCGCTCTTGCTGCATGGTGTCACGATTACGCAGTGTCACACAGTTATCTTCCAAAGTCTGATGATCCACGGTGACACAGTACGGAGTACCAATGGCATCCTGGCGGCGGTAACGCTTACCAATAGAATCTTTCTCATCATACTGACAATGGAAGTGGAACTTCAGATTGTCAATGATTTCGCGCGCTTTTTCGGGCAGACCATCTTTCTTTACCAACGGCATTACGGCCAGTTTCACCGGTGCCAGTGCAGCAGGCAACTTCAAGACAACACGGGATTCACCGCTATCCAACGTCTCTTCACAGTAGGAAGCCGACATGATGCTAAGGAACATGCGGTCTACACCGATACTAGTCTCGATGACATACGGGGTATAGCTTTCGTTGGTTTCCGGATCGAAATACTTGATGTTCTTGCCGGAGAACTTCTCATGCTGGGACAAGTCGAAATTTGTACGGCTGTGAATACCCTCTACTTCCTTGAAACCGAAAGGCATCAAGAACTCAATGTCTGTAGCAGCATTAGCGTAGTGGGCCAGTTTGTCGTGGTCGTGATAACGGTAATGGTCATCACCGAAGCCCAGCGCCTTGTGCCATTTCAGGCGAGTAGCCTTCCAACTCTTGAACCAGTCAAGCTCTGTACCCGGCTTCACAAAGAACTGCATTTCCATCTGCTCGAACTCGCGCATACGGAAGATGAACTGGCGGGCTACAATTTCGTTACGGAAAGCCTTACCAATCTGGGCGATACCGAAAGGAATCTTCATGCGACCGGTTTTCTGTACATTAAGGTAATTTACGAAGATACCTTGTGCCGTTTCCGGGCGAAGGTATATCTTCATGGCACCATCGGCGGTAGAGCCCATTTCAGTTGAGAACATCAGATTGAACTGGCGTACCTCTGTCCAGTTCTTTGTGCCACTGATAGGGCAAACGATTTCTTCGTCAAGGATAATCTGACGGAGTTCGTCCAGATTATTATCGTTCAAAGCCTTGGAAAAACGTTCATGCAAGGCATCACGTTTGGCCTGGTGTTCCAGCACACGACCGTTGGTACTGCGGAACTGAGCCTCATCGAAAGCCTCACCAAAACGCTTGGCAGCTTTGGCCACTTCTTTGTTTATCTTGTCATCGTACTTAGCAAGCTGGTCCTCTATCAACACATCGGCACGATAACGTTTCTTGGAATCGCGGTTGTCAATCAAAGGGTCATTGAAAGCATCTACGTGTCCGCTGGCTTTCCAGATGGTGGGGTGCATAAAGATTGCTGAGTCGATACCGACAATATTTTCGTGCAGCAGCACCATACTCTGCCACCAGTATTGCTTGATGTTATTTTTCAGTTCCACACCCATCTGACCATAGTCATACACAGCTCCCAGTCCATCATAAATCTCGCTGGAAGGGAACACAAAACCATATTCCTTACAGTGTGATACGAGTTTCTTAAAAACGTCTTCTTGTGCCATTTTCTGTTGTATCTAAATTAATTTGAATCTTATTTTCAGCTAAAAAGCGCCACAAAGATAGGGATTTATATCGTAAGTAGGACACGGAGGGTATTAATTTATCTTATTACCAAATAAAAGAAGAAGCTACCTCATAACTCCGAGGCAGCTTCTTTCCCAATTTTACCCAATTACAATTAATTTACCTAAGCACTACAAATCAACCTAATCACAACCAAGAATAATATTATACTCACCTTCAGCGTTTTATCGTATTAACAGTCTCTTGTGGTTTCAATATGTCATTTGTTTTTTCCACAACTGATACCACATCAACATCAAGTACAGCCTTAATATCCTTGGAAGAGGTTCCAATCAAAAACTTATAATTTCCAGCATCCACTACCCATGAAGAAGAAGCTTCATCATAAGAAGCCAAATCCGTAGTGTTCAGTTTCAAAGTGGCAGTAACAGTCTCACCTGGCCTCAATTCCTTAGTTTTGGTAAAAGCTTTAAGTTCTTTTTCCGGTTTGTTCATCTGAAACCTATTGGGAGCGGAGACATAAAGCTGAACAACCTCTTTCCCTGCAAACTTACCAACATTCTTCACATCAATAGAAACAGAATATATACCATTATCAACTTTGACAGACGGATTGACATACTCGAATGTTGTATACGAAAGACCATAGCCGAAAGGATAAGACACTTGCTTTCCGAAACTATCGAAATAGCGATAACCGACAAAAATATCTTCTTCATAATCCGTATAGTCTACATTCTTCACTGAAGAGCTTTTGTCCTCCTTATTCCTCACATCTGTATTAGCCCTAGCATCCATAGGAAAATTGGTCGAAGAAGCAACGTCCATCAACTTGTTCGGGAAAGTCATTGTCAACTTACCCGATGGAGATACCTTACCGCTCAACACATCCGTCACACTATTTCCACCCTCCTGTCCTGCCTGCCAAGCCAGCAAAATAGCATCCGGTAGTTTTTTCCAAGAAGCTGTTTCAATTACACCTCCGATATTCAATACCACCACCACTTTCTTCCCAGCAGCATGGAAAGCTTGGCTGACGGACTTCAGCAGTTGCAATTCTTCCTCACTCAGTTCAAAATCACTGACATTACGGTCTACAAATTCACCGGAAGTACGTCCCAGCGTAACCAATGCAACATCCGCTTTAGCAACTTGTTCTGACAACACCTTTGTAGTAGGGATAAGTTCTGTCGGGCGAGGTACCGGCATAAATCTGGAGAAAGGCTGAGACGAGTCAGGAGTATTTTTCTTATTCTCGGCCTCAATATACTGTTCATAATCGGCCTTCAATGCTTCATCTATCTGGTATCCAGCATTCTTCAAACCATCCAATAATGAGACTGTATAGGCACGATTCACATTACCTGAGCCGGTACCTCCTGCTATGAAATCATAGGAAGTACACCCGAAAAGAGCTATATTTCTGACCTTCCTTTCAAATGGCAAGGTTTCGTTATTATTCTTCAACAAAACCATTCCTTCAGTCGCTGACTGGCGGGTAACTGCTGCGTGCGCCTTCAAATCAGGTTTATTGGAATATTTGTATTCTTTAAAATGAGGAGTTTGGAGAATAAGTTCAAGAACACGCTTCACATTACGATTCAGTATGGATTCATCCAATTTTCCGGATTTCACCCCTTCGATAATCATATCATACTGGTTAGCCCTTCCCGGTTGGAGCATATCATTACCTGCTATCATCTGAGCCACGGCATCCTTCCCTCCAAACCAGTCAGTTACCACCATACCCTCGAAATTCCACTCATCACGCAATAAAGTGGACAGCAAGTCTGTATTCTCAGAAGCATAGGTGCCATTAATATGATTGTAAGAGGACATTACTGTCCATGGTGCCGATTCCTTCACTGCAATTTCGAACCCCTTCAAATAGATTTCCCGTAAGGCACGAGGAGTGATACGAGCATCATTAGCATTCCGATTGGTTTCCTGGTTGTTAACAGCAAAATGTTTGATGGAAGTTCCCACTCCGTTGCTCTGTATCCCTCTAACATATGCAGCAGCTATCTTGCCAGACACCAACGGGTCTTCGGAATAATATTCAAAATTACGCCCGCACAAAGGATTCCGATGGATATTCAAAGCAGGAGCCAGTAAAACATCCGCACCATATTCCAACACTTCATTACCAATTGATTTTCCAACTTCCTCTACCAAATCCTGATTCCAAGTAGAAGCAAGTAACGTACCGATAGGAAAATGTGTACAATAATAAGTAGCAGAATCCCCTTCGCGGATAGGATCTATACGTAAACCTGCAGGTCCATCAGCCAACACAATGGCAGGAATTCCCAAACGGGGTATCGGATAAGTAGTACCTGCTGCACCGGGAACCAACTTCTTTGTAGTGCCAATCACCGTACTGTCACCCGAAGTACCCACCATTCCGGTACCGATAACCAAATGTGCCTTTTCTTCCAAAGTCATGGCACCAATAACATCCTCAACAGAATCTTTACCCAATTGAGGAGCCGCAGGGCCACAAGCGCTCAACACGCCTGCAGCCAACAGCAAATAAAACAGTTGTTTTTTCATAGCCTAGTCAGATTTATTTAAACAACTTGGGAGCAAATACAGAGAGATAAATACGCCAGCAGGTCCATACATGTCCACCAGGAGTTTCCATAAACTCATATTTATATCCTTTTTTATCCAAATCAGCGCGATAAGCTGCATTGTTTCTATAAAGAAAATCGTCTTTACCGATACCCAACCAGTAAAGTTTGGGAGCCTTATCAAACTGAACAGCTAACTTTTTATCCATATCCTGATAAACCGGACTATTTTTCTGACCTGCACTCTGGACATTAAGGGCCGCAGAGAATAAACCTACATAGTCGAACATATCAGGATAGTTCAAAGAAATATTGGCAGAATGAAAACCACCCATTGAAAGCCCCGCAATAGCACGATGAGCTTTGTCCGCTTGTACACGATAATTACTTTCTACAAACGTGATAATCTCAGGGAAATAGGCTTCAAAAGCACCGTCCATGGTTCCATTCTTCATATGGTAAGGTTTATAGTATCCCAGACTACTCTCACCAGGTGCAGCCTCCATGGCAGCATGCCCATTGGGCATCACAACAATCATCGGTTCAGCCTTGCCTTGTGCAATCAAATTATCGAGAATCTGTGCAGCACGTCCAAAAGTTGTCCACTCATCTTCATCCCCTCCCATACCATGCAATAAATAGAGTACCGGATACTTCCTATCACCGGATTGTTCATAACCTGCCGGCGTGTAGATATTGATACGGCGATCCATTTTCATACCATCAGAGTGATACCAACGATGGGCCAATGTTCCATGAGGAACTTTATTTACCTTATATAAATCTGCCTTACCATTCCCTACAATAAACACATTGCTTGTGGTAGCAAAGTCACGATAGACATAAACATTGTTAGGGTCTATAGTCGGCACACCATCTACCATGAATTCATAGCTATAAAGTTCTGAATCCAACGGCTTGGTAGTATAGGTCCAAATTCCTTCTGAATTCTTTGTCATGTCTATCAAACCTGCTCCCACCATACCTCCAATGTGTTGTCCCTCCGCCTTTTCGGCAAAGTCACCGGCAATCTGCACCTTTTGGGCATCAGGAGCCTTAAAGTTAAAAGTCACTGTGTTATCTTTGTTCACAATTGCAGACTCGAGGTCTTGCGCTACAAACAAATTCTGCTGGGCAGACATTTGCAGTCCACAGGCTGCCATAAATGCGGCCAATATAATCTTTTTCATTTCAGTTCTTCAAATTAAAGTTCATTGATTCAAGTTCATTCTGCCACTGTAATAATCAGACGATGATAGCGGTTCATCTGTGGCGTACCGTTATCCGTAGCTTCCAAAATCAAGTGGATGGTATCACCGGGGTTGGCATCAGCCGGAACAGTAAAAGTTGTATTTGCAGAAGCAGGGTCATCTACCGCTACTTTGCCCCGATATGTACCGGCTGACACATATTGCCACCATTTAATGGTAAGGGCATCCTTATCCGGATCGGTTACAGTGTATTTAAGTTTCAGCTTCTCACCCGGCTTGGCACTCATGGCAAGCGCCCCTTTTATCACCGGTTCATGATTTGCGTCGGCATAGTTTGGAGTGACCGACCATTTAAAACGGGCAGCCAATCCATTCATTACCGGAGCAGTGAAGTCGGGCAAAGGATAGTGCTCGGCTCTATACTTTATCTGTTCCATGCGCGGAAGATTCTTCACCGAATCGGGAAGGACGGTTCTTCCACCGCACCATCCCCCATAAGTGGGGTCTTCGTGACCACGCAGGCCGTTACCTATCAAATTCAGGAAACAGTAAGTGTCGCCTTCAGCCAGATAGGACCCTTTCGGCTGGATTCCGGTCCAAACCACATAGCCTTGCTTTTTCAATTCATCAACCGTATAACCCGACAAACCGAAGAAATCGAACTTATCACCTTTCACCATCTGCTTACCGTCTCCCCAGACCCGATACATCTCGCCGAAAGGACCTTTACTGCGGATGTTCTCCTGCATCCATTCCGGAGAGTAGAAAATCTGATTTTCCTTGGAGGCTCTTAACTGTGCATTATAAGCCAGGCCGACTGTCATGCCCCCCATCTCCATTTGTCTGAGTTCCGGCCAGAAAGGTCGGATATACCGTGCATACGTATCATCCTGATCACCCGAAAGGGAAAGGACCACTTTTCCTATTATCTTCTCACGGATGCCTTTCCAGGCATCGGTATGCTCATAAATATCCTGAATGGACTTCAAGGCACGGGCGATGGTGCTGCCACCTCCCCAAGCATTGATGAATACCGGATCCGTACAATCATCGAGCAATACAGCTTTAATCAGCTCCGACCCCGGAGTGTCCTTGGAAATATCACCGTCGAACTCGATATTACCGATACGCACTTTAGACTTCAGGTATTCGGGAGTCGGATAAGACGAGTCGTGCACTTTCAGATTGGGATATACTTTCTCATAAGCTTCCACAGCATCGTCAATGAAACGTTCATCCGGATCCCAACGCCAACTTTCCATCGGTCCGTAGTCTATGCCATTACGGGAATATTCACGTCCCGGCACATACCACTTCGTGCCGTGCCCGTCACCTTTCCAATGGAACTGGCTGCTGGCATAAATCAAGCCTTCCACACGGAAATCCGTACTGAAAAGCAGGAAACGTATCAAAGAGTTCAGGTCATCAAGTTCCGGGTCACAAGTAATGATGACACGCGGTTTTGACGATTTTTCACCGGGCGTCTGCTGTCCGCTCATGCAAACCGGCATCACAGCCATAAGGCCTGATAGGAATAAGCATTTTAATTTATTCATAAACTAAGTTTTATTGATTAATTACCAACCCGGGTTCTGGGTCATATTCTTATTGACATTCATTTCAGTGGCAGGGAACGGAAGCAGTTCATGCTTACCACTCTTGAAGCCGGCAGAAGCATTTTTCTGCTCATCCCAGCTTACACGGCCGTCTTTGTAAAGAGCCGGTCTTTCCTGCCCTCTCTTGGCAAGTACCGTAGCAGCATCACCCCACCGAATCAAATCCTGGTAACGGCAGCCTTCCATCCAAAGCTCCAGACGCTTCTCCTTCTTGATATCATCCATAGAAACGTTGCCCAATGCAGGCAACTGGGCACGGTCACGCACTTTATTCACATATCCGGCAGCCTTACTTGCATTTCCGGACTGAAGACTCGCTTCAGCAGCAAGCAGCAGAACCTCGGCATAACGCATGGCACGGGTATTGTTAGGACAACGCAACCACCAATAGTTGATGACATCTGCTTCATAAACACGGTATTTCCAGCTGAAGTAACCGGCATTGTCCGGCATATAAGCTATGGCATTGCTCAATGAGATACCCATATCCTCCATTTGCCGGTATGTCTTGATAGAGGCATTCAACCGATAAGTATCTCCCATTTCGACAAACGCATCGTAGCTTTCCTTCGTCGGATTAAAAAATCCCCAGCCTCCATGAGAATAGATTTGAGTAGGCTCATTGAATGCAAGCATGTCTCCACGCCAATGCACATATACCCAAATCATGTTACTCATAATGCCGGTAACATTGTTGGCGTCGTAAACATAATTACTTTCAAACAGACTTTCACAATTCGCCTCGCCTTTGGTAGTCTGGATATTCTCATAATCACTGTAAAGGTCGTACTTCCCGCTATTGATTACCTCATCCAAAACTGTAACAGCAGCACCATAATTCTTCTGGAATACGTATGCCTTGCCCAACAAGGCTTGTGCAAATTGTTTGGTGATACGATAGGTAAAGTTGTCCAAGCTTGTCTTTTCCTCCAAATTGCCACTGTTGACAGCTTCGGTCAAATCTTGGTTCACCAATGCCCAAAGCGCCTCTGTATTACCATTTGCCTGGGAATATTCGTTTGCTTTCAACGGATGGTCCACCAACGGCGGAGTTCCCCAAAGACTGATCAATTCGATGTAGGACATCGCACGGAAAACCTTTGCCTCTGCACGTGCACGAAGCTTAACCTCAGAATCATCGCCTACATACTGCAAAACAATGTTGGCGGCATAAATCACTTTATAAAGATTCGTATACAACGTTTTAATATGGGAAAAATCAGAGTCGAACGTATAGGTCGACAGCAACTGCGCACTGGCAGCCGTCCAGCTTTCCCCTGCCGAATAGCAATCGTCAGAAAGAAGATTCTTCAGCCAGAACGCAGGCTCATAGGTGTCCTTCCAATTGCTATAGCAGGCTATAATGGCTTCTTCCGCATCGGCATCCGTTTTATAGAAATTTTCGAAAGTGCTTACCCCATGCTGCGAAATATCCAGATTGTCCTCACAAGAGGAAAAGAAAGTGCAGCCGGCAAGTAACAGACTTGATAAAATATATTTTGCTTTCATATTTCGTATTGAATTAAAGATTAAAATACTACGTTAAGACCGAGCACGACTTTCTTGCTGGACGGATAAGAGCCCATATCCAAACCCATCGCATTGCCTGTACTCGTAAATTCAGGATCAAATCCGGGATATTTGGTAAATGTGAAGAAGTCGTCTAAAGAACAATACAAACGAAGGTTACTCAAACCCACCTGCTTCAACAAATTCTTAGGCAGGTTATAGCCCAACTGTATCTGCTTGATTTTAAAATATGAGCCGTCGAATACAAATTTGGAGCTCTTTAAATACTTATCATAATTGCTGGGATTGGAACGGGCATATTTTGCATTGTCTCCCACAGCAATCCACCGTCCGTCATAGAATTCCTTCAAGGTATTCGCTTTCATACGGGAAGTACGGTTATAGCCGGCAAACACATCATTGCCATGAGAACCGGAACCAAAGATTGTCAGGTCAAGGCCTTTCCAGGCAGCTGTCAAAGTAATACCATAAGTAAAGTCGGGAATGGCAGAACCGATCTCTGTCTGGTCGGCATCTCCAATAATGTCATCATCATTCTTGTCTTTGAACATTGGGTCACCCGTTTGCGGATCAATACCCGTGCACTCATAACCGCGCATGTACCAAATGGGATGTCCTTCTTCAAAATAATTCATAGTGCCGATACCTGCACTTGTTGTACTGGCAATACGCTCCAATGTTTCATGAAGATAAGTTACTTTATTCTTCAAAGTAGCGATGTTAGCTTTTACACTATAACTGAAATCTTTGATATGATCACGCCATGAGAGTTCAAACTCAAATCCGCTGTTCTTGACATTTCCCGCATTCATAGGTGAAGTAGTGTTACCCACAATCAAAGAAGGAGTAATACCGGTTACAATCAAGTCTTTGGTTTTCTTCTCATAATAGTCAAATCCGAAGCTCAAACGGTCATTCAGCATCCGGAGGTCGATACCCAAGTCTATCTGTTCGGAAGTTTCCCACTTCAAATCATAGTTACCGGTTGCAGATGGCAACGAACCTGTTTCATAAGACACATCACCTGACATCGGATAATTGATTCCAGACAAAATCGTAGCATCATACATATAGTCTGCCAAACCGGCGATACTACCATTCTGTCCCCAGCTTGCACGCAACTTCAAATGAGAGATTGACTTGAGGTTTTCCATAAATTTCTCGTTGGAAAGTACCCAGCCGACAGACACAGCCGGGAAATAGCCCCAACGTTTCTGCAAAGGAAGGATAGACAAGTCGGCTGCATCCGCACGAAGGGTGAATTGGGCAAAATACTTGCCTGCATAGTCATAAGATGCCCGGCCAAAGTAAGAAAGATTGGCATACCTCCGCTTCTCTCCACCACTTACCGTACGAGTGGCAGTACCGGTCCGAAAAGCAAAATAGGCATAATTGGGATCCAACTTGGTAATACCCAAATCAACCTTGTCGCCGGAACGGCTACCATTGATTCCTCCCGTCACTCCAAAGGAAGTATTGGAAGAATAGGACATACCAAGCATCACGTTTACATTGTGCTTATCTGCAAATGTCTTGGTATAGTTGGCAAAGTTTTCCCATTGCCAGTACGTGGTGTTGGAGCTTGTCGCACTTACCGATACATAGTCCTGATAAAGGTCAGAGCAAGTAATGTTAGGCATAACATAGCCGTAGGAATTGCTGTAAGTATAACGGTATCCCAAACGTGAAGTGATGACCAACTCTTTGATCGGAGTAAAATCCAGATAAGTGGAACCGCTGAATACAAAACCATCCCTTTTCGTTGTGCCACGGTCACGCATGATATACGGATTGATATTATTGGAGTCGCCATAAGGGGAAATGGAATAATAATCACCATTGGCATTCTGAAGCAGAGTATGTCCCTGATTCATATAGTTAATCATAGTGTCGGGCAGTTTGTCCGGTGCATAGGTGACCGGCGTCAGAGGGTCAAGCTGAATGGCAGACAGCATCAGAGAACCGGTTGCCGAACCTTCGCTTACAGACTGTACATGATAACGGGAAAATGAATTGTTTGTCGTGAACTTCAACCAATCCTTTATTTTATAATCTGCATTGACAGTGCCGGTAATGCGGTCAAAAACATCCTTATTGCCAACAATGGGACCATTATTACTTAAATAAGAGAGTGAGGCGAATAATGAGCCATTATCATTGGCACCTTGGAAATTGACATTGTGACGCTGCATCATGGATGATTCAAATGTCTCTTCTATCCAATCGGTATTTGTCTTTCCATCCCAATACCTATCTATTGTTTCTCTGGGAATAAGATTACCTTCAGTCATATAATTGACATATTCCTGAGCATTCAGAATATCAGGAGTACGACCTAAAGACTGGGAGGACAACTGGAAATCATAAGAAATACGACGAACTCCTTTTTTTGCCTTCCGGGTGGTAATCAAGACAACACCATTACCAGCCTGGGCACCATAGATAGCAGCAGAAGCAGCATCCTTCAACACCTCCATACTCTCAATATCATTCGGATCGAGGTTACTGATGTCTTTCGTACGCAAACCATCGACCACATACAAAGGATCTGAACTGGCATTACTGCTATATCCACGGATACGAATGGCGGGATTCGAACCAGGAGCCGCAGATGCAGAAATAATTTGCACACCGGCTGTTTTACCCTGCAGGGCCTGCTCAGCATTGGTTATGGTACGATTTTCAAAATCTTCTGCTTTTACGGAAGAAATCGCCCCTGTTACGGAACTTTTCTTCTGTACACCATATCCTACAACAACCACTTCATCCAAAGTCTTGCTATCTTCCTTCAGTATAATATTCATAGTACCTGCAACGGCTTTCTTTTCCTGGGTCACATACCCGATATACGAAAAGACAATAGTGGAACCCTCGCTCGCTGATAAGGCATAATTGCCATCCAAATCAGTTATAACACCATTTGTCGTTCCTTTTTCCAATACACTTACACCAATCATCGGTTCATTAAGTTCATCGGTGATTCTGCCAGATACACTTACATGTTTCTGTGCAAAAACAGATGTCATACCTACCAAAAGGAACAGCACTAAGGCCATTAACCTTTTCTGTCTAATTTGTGTTACAATCGTTTTCATTTAATATTATTTTGGGTTAACAATGAATTTAAAATATCAGTTTGAAAGAGTAATCAGTACCAGCCCCACAACAAAGAGCACAAACATGGTTGCAATCATAGGTACAGTCCCCTTTGGAGCGCCTTTGAACTCCTTCCATACAAAGAATCCCCAAATCATGGCTACCACCGGTGCGGCATTGCTCAATGCATAGGCTATAGCCGGATTGGCAGAACCAGCTCCCATAAAGCTGACTACCATACCACTCATCCAAATAAAACCTCCCAACATACCAATCAGATGTGTACGGGTGTCACCTTTCAGATAATCCTTCATTGTCACCTTGTTTCCCTGAGCCGGATGACTCATAGCAAACGTATTAAAGACAGGAGTCGTGATAAGGACACCGGCAGCAAAACAAAATACACCGGTATAGGGAGTCAGTGTTCCCGTACCACCCGCAACATACTGGGGATCGAGTGATTTTACAACCAATCCATAGAAAAACATGATGGCCAATCCTGCCACAATAGCCAATAAGATACCTTTTTTAGGGGTGGATGCCTGACTCGCCGACATCTTTCCATAAGCCTTCCCGCAAATGCAGATGGCTACAATGATAACAACTACCCCTATCCAAAGCAATGCCTGGTTTCCGGGGTATACTTCACCGGCCAAAGTTATCAGCAGATAATTAAAAATTATACCGCCTATCCAGGCTAAGCCTCCGCCAATGGGAAACCCTATCGACATACCGGCCACAGCGATGGCTGCCGTCAGAAAGATATTACCGAAATTCCAGACAATACCACCCAACAGTGCATACTTCATACTGTTCCAGTCCATTGCCGCCAAGTCCTCAAAGAAAGTACGGCCTTCACTTCCCAAGCTTCCCAATGTCAGAGCCCCCAACAGAGCCGTGAAAAACAAACCGAAAGCCAAGTCCCAATAGAAAAGCTCGAAACTCCAGCTTTTCGAGGTCACCATCTTCTGCGTATTCGCCCAAGAGCCCCAACAGAGGCAGCAATAGACACAACACAGAATGGCCAAAATATAGTTGTCAACAAGTATCATAATTTATCTTCTGTTGTTTACCGTGTGTTTACTTTTCATTCATGCACATATAGATTCCAGCCCAAATAGTCCTCGATGGCTTCGTTCAGAATTTCCTTCACATCATTGCGAACCATAGCCACATGATGTTCAAAACCATTTTTACAAATATACTTCATCAGAGTCTGCAAGTTATTCACCTTGGTGACAGCTATGCATCCATCCATTCCATACGGGTCATCCGTGATTTCACCAGTACCCAAATAAGCCTTGATAGCGCCTTTTGTATCATCTGTGGAAATACGGAAGAATGTGAAATCACCTTTGGTCACTTTACCATATACGGCACCGAATGTATTGACCTTGCCCAGCGTACGTCCCAAAACGCCCAGTGTACCAAGCTTCAAGTCATTTCTGACAAACGATTTCGGGAAGTTACCGCAATGGGTACATACACATTTGTTCCGGTCTTCTGCAAAATTGTTATTCCAGTCAAGCAATGCCGATTGACCTTGCGCTGCCAATGTCAAAGCATACATGGACACAGCGCCGGCAATATCTACCTCACAAGCGGCAGGAAGTAATTTTTCACCCAGCATACTCATTGTCACACATGCTGCACAACCATAATTTTGTTCCAAAGAGTCCCAACACTGAACAGCAACAGCATCAATCTGATTGGCTTCGATCCAACGTTCTACAGCCACACCGAATTTTGCCTGAAGCACCAGCTTGTCACTATATTCCTTGGGAACTGCCGCATAGCACTTAATTTCTTCAAGCTTCTTCAGCAACTCCGCATCCGTATCCTCAATCTTACGGGCAGCACCGAGTATTTCAGAAAGGTCGACCGGAACGACTGTAATGCCACTCTTCTGTAACAGTTTCTCACTTGCACGTACAGTCTGGAAACCAGCCGGACGAGCACCGATAGCACCGATACGTGCATGGCGCAAGCCATTGACTACACGACAGATACCAGCAAACTTATTGATATCCTTGGCCAGTAATTCGGAGTATATAGAATAGGTGTGTAGCGTGGTATCTGTAAAAGGTATGCCATATTGATACAGATTGTTACAAACAGAAATCTTACCGCAAAAAGCATCACGGCGGCTGTCCAGATCCACCTTGTCGTTCTCGTCGTCACAAGCCTGTACCAAAACGGGGACATTCAAATCGGCCACGCTGATAGCATTGATGATTCCAATCTCAAAGCCAAAGTTGGGCAGGGAAACTATGATACCGTCAATGCGGTCACGATTCTGTCGGAACAGTTCCGCACACTTCAATCCGTCTTCGCGGGTTTCAATACTGCTACTGCCGGTAGGAGTAGCGTCTTCAGGTAAGATCACATAATCATAGCCTTCGTCGGCAAGTGTTTTCAACAATTGTTTGCGAACATCTTTAGCCAATTCTGAATTAAAATAAGCACGAGTGCCGATAATTATACCGAAACACATTCTTTCCTTGTTTTTCATTGTAGATAGTGGGTATTTAAATTATACTTTGAAAATATTTATCCTGTCTCTTATACACATCTGACGC